>Ga0182024_10002437_pt1 | contig 46091 bp, 39 predicted proteins | sample P32metaG_FD_120480 | JGI IMG/M metagenome (GOLD analysis project Ga0182024, IMG submission 120480) | Permafrost microbial communities from Stordalen Mire, Sweden - P3-2 metaG (Illumina Assembly) | ecosystem: Environmental > Terrestrial > Soil > Wetlands > Permafrost | place: Sweden: Stordalen... | reverse complement strand
ATCGCCCAAATCGCCGCGAGCGATCACGTCGGCGCCACCGTGGCCCAACATACCCTCGGCTCTGGCGGAGGCAGCCTGGTTTCGCTGATCATCCTCATGTCGATCATCGGGACACTGAATGGCTGCTTTCTTACCAGTCCGCGGATTTATTTTGCCCAGGCACGCGATGGCCTCTTCTTTCGGAAGTTCGCCGAGGTGCATCCGCGATATCAAACGCCCGGGTTTGCGATCCTGGCTCAAGGCTTCTGGGCGGCCGTGCTGGTCGTGAGCGGTTCCTATGAAACTCTCCTCGATTACGCCATGTTCGCGATCTGGCTCTCGTATGGTCTGATGGTCGCGGGCGTGATCGTATTGCGCTATAAGCAGCCCGGCATCGCACGTCCTTATCGGATGTGGGGATACCCAGTGACCCCCGCACTGTTCGTGGCGATCACGAGCTGGTTCTTGGTGAATATGCTGAAGACGCGACCGCTTCCGTCCGTCGCCGGATTGCTCTTGATCGCGAGCGGAATCCCCGTTTACTTCCTGTGGGCACGGCGCCGCAACCAAGCCGAGTCCACAACGGTCTGATTGGAGGTTCTGCCGATGTCTTTGCTGAGACTTGGCCGATAGTTGACGAAAAACCCGTTATCACTCATTGATCCGCAACGAGGAGTAGTCAAGACAAGTGGATTGGCGTGCCAGGATGAGGTGGTAGGATCAGTTGCAGGAAGGGGGCGAAGTTGTCGGAGCGATCAGGAACCCTCGCTGACGATCCGTTCAGTGGTCGGCACCCAACCAGTCACGAACGACTGACGGGACTGTCCTGGGATGCGTCGTACCACGACGGCCCCGCGCCTTGGGATATTGGCCAGCCGCAGCCAGCAATAGTGCGTTTGGCATCCGAAGGCGGATTCGCCGGAGCGGTGCTCGATGCGGGCTGCGGGACCGGCGAGAACGCTCTTCACGTCGCCTCGCTGGGATTGTCGGTTCTGGGCGTTGACGTGGCTGAGACGGCACTGGCGATCGCCCGAAAGAAGGCCGACGACCGTGGGATCGAGGTTGAGTTCGCTGCGGCTGACGTGTTCCAGTTAGAGCGTTTGGAGCGCAGGTTTGAGACGGTGCTGGACTGCGGACTGTTCCACACCTTTGACGGCGACGAGCGACCAGGATACGTGGCGAGTCTGGCGTCGGTGACCGAACACGATGGAACCCTGTATGTGTTGTGCTTCAGTGGCGATGGTCCCGATGCTGGTCCGCACCCCATCAGTCAGGAAGAGCTGACAGCGGCGTTCAACCCCAGCAATGGATGGAATGTCGCCGTCATCGAACCGGACCGGATTCAGACGCGATACCACGACGACGGCGCACCGGCTTGGTTCGCGACAATCAAACGGATCTAGACTGTGGGACTGGTCGGCCCGGAAAGCGATCCCGTGCCGTCACTCATGACACTCAATTGGGAGAAATAGTCAACACGTGTGGACCAGGGTTCGGAATAACCACGTACGCGAAAAGTGCTGCATACAATAAAGTCGATTCGAGCATTTGAAACCGCAGTCCAGCGAGCCGCTTCACGGTCATTTCTGGAGAGTCGACACCCTAAGACCGAGGTTCCACGCTAAGATAAATTGGCCGCCTACGTGACTTCATGAATCTACCTATGCACGCTTAGCGCGAGATCACGGAGATTTAAGTTGTGACTAACAGCTACTACTTCAAGGGCATCTGCGTGGTGCTGCTTTGCATTGAAGCCATTGCGCAGAACGTCTCCACACCGCAACCGACGACACCTGACGCGCAAGTACGACTCGGTAATGATTATTTGGCCCAGAAGGATTATTCCTCGGCAATGATTTGGTTTCGCAAAGCGGCGGAGCGAAACGATCCCGTGGCTGAAAACAACATTGGGTGGCTTTACGAGAACGGGTTTGGAGCGGCGAAGAACTATAGCGAGGCCATGAACTGGTTTCGCAAGGCAGCCAATCAAGGCTATGCCGAAGCCCAAAATAACATCGGCTGGCTCTTTCAAAATGGGTGGGGAGTTAAACAAGATTACGGCGAAGCAATGACCTGGTATCGCAAGGCGGCCGAACAAGGGAATATGAGGGCGGTCACTAGCATTGGGTTCCTCTACAGCAACGGGCTCGGAGTCAAACAGGATTATTCCGAGGCAGCGACTTGGTACCAGACAGCTGCCGAGCATGGGAACGTTAAGGCGCAAGTCTACCTGGGTCGGCTTCACCAAAATGGATTGGGAGTTGAGCAAAGTTATGCCGAAGCGACGGCCTGGTACAGCAGAGCCGCCGATAAAGGGGACGGCGAAGCGCAGAATGCCATTGGCGACCTTCACCAGTACGGGCGGGGAGTAACCCAGGATTACGCGAAAGCCATGGCCTGGTACCGCAAGGCGGCAGATCAAGGTAACGCTCAAGCGGAACGCAACATCGGATCACTCTACGACAGAGGTCTTGGGGTTCCACAAGATCATTCCGAAGCGGAAGCGTGGTACAAAAAGGCTGCCGACCACGATGGCGGAATGGGGGGAGTAATCAGCGCACTACTTCCGGGTGGCATTCGCCCTCCTCGGGTAGTCTATTCACCGGACCCGGAATATTCAGAGGAGGCTAGCAAGGCTAAGTTTGAGGGCACATGCGTGCTTTCGCTGATCGTCGGGACCGACGGCAATGCACGCGATATCAAGGTGGTGAGATCGCTAGGAAAGGGACTGGATGAGAAGGCGATCGATGCTATCAAGACATGGAAGTTTGAGCCTGGAACGAAGGATGGTGTGGCGGTTGCGACTCAGATCGACGTTGAGGTGACATTCCGTCTCAATTGATTATTGGCGAAAAATCGCCATTTCACTCATTGAGTCCGTCAGTTCTCAATGAGTGTTAAAGCCTTGTTTACAACAAAAATGGCCTACGCATACCAATCGACCACAGAAACAATTGTATTTTGTGGCCGAGGCTGAGCCTATCCCGCCAATGAAAATTCCTTGACTCTGGGGTGCATTCGAGGGTTGATACTTTTCATGGTGGAAAACAACAATCCCAAAACGCTTCGCTCTGGAGCCCTCGCCAAAGCCGTGTCTGTTAGCCCGGACACGATTCGACACTACGAAAAGCTCGGCATTCTCCCGCGAGCTCTTCGAACCGAAGGCGGCTATCGCGCTTATCCAGCGAGCGCGGTAGAACGCGTGCTGGTTGTGCAACGGGCGCTTCGCATCGGATTTACCCTCGCCGAGCTCGCCGAAGTTCTGAAAGCCCGCGACTCCGGTGCTGCGCCCTGCCATCGAGTGTTCGAATTGGCGCAAGAAAAACTCGTGACGATCACGGCAAACATTAATGCTCTCAAGCGCACCGAGCAAGCGCTGAAGGAAGTGCTCTCGGAGTGGCAACTGCGAATGCAGCACTCCGCCCCCGGACAGAAAATGCACCTGTTGCACTCTCTAACCGAGGCCGTGCAAAAGTCAGGCGACCCGGTGAATCAATTTCGGAGGAAAAACAAATTATGAAAACACTCGCTGCGTTTCTTCTGTTCTGCACCCTTCCGGGGTTCACCCAAGACACGGAGTCCTGCCCCATGCACAAGGAGCACATGAAAGCCGCACAGCGCCGGTCTGAGGTGGAAGAGCACGGCGACCAAGCAATGGGGTTTCCCCACGATCAAACCGCCCACCATTTCCGCCTCTACAAAGATGGCGGCTCTATCGAAGTGAACGTCAACGACAACAAGGACGCCGCAAACACACGGGCGATCCGAGACCACTTGAAACACATCGCCGCGCTGTTTTCGCAGGGCAACTTCTCCATCCCCATGTTCGTCCATGGCGAAGTCCCTCCAGGTGTCCCCGTAATGAAAGAAAAACGCGCCGAAATTTCTTACACCTTCGAAGAGCTGCCGACGGGCGCGAGCGTCCGCATCAAGACGGCAAACCTCGAAGCGCTCAAAGCCGTCCACGACTTCCTGCGCTTTCAGATCGAGGACCACCACACTGGAGATAACACGGACCCAGCCGTAGCGCATTGAGTCGCGCTATCACCGCAGGAGCCAGAGCATACGCACAGCGAGTCCGACGACCGCCGCGATGAAAATTCGGCGGAGCCAGACCTTGTTAAGCGAGAGCGCAATCCGGCTGCCAAGCATTGCGCCCACGAACATCGTGACGCCGAGAATCACTCCAAGCCGAACATCTACGATGCCACGCCAGAGAAACACCAGCATCGCCACGCCCGACGAAAACACGTTCACGACTTTCGTAGTCGCCACAGCTTGAAGGAACGTCATCCCGAAGAGAATCACAAACGCGGCGGTGAGCATTGTGACGTAACCGCCGCTGAAAAAACCGCCATAGACGGCCAGAAGAAAAGTGAGCGAATATCCGCCGAAGACTGCCGCCGCTGAGACAGGCCGCTGCTCTGTCGCGAGTCCCAAATCGCGCTTTGCAAGCGTGAAAATCGTCACCACGATCATCGCCACGGCAATACAAATCTGCAATCGCTGCACGGACACGGCAAGCACCATGAGAGCGCCCACCAAAGACCCCACCACCGTGAGCAGAATGGAAAGCGGCAACTGCCGCAAGCTGACTGCGCCCTTCCGGACAAACGGCAACGAGCCGCCCGCACTCATCAAAGTGAGCGCCAGCATGTTGGTCGCAATCGCCACGCGAGAGTCCATCCCCATACCGATCATCACCGGCACGGTGATAAGTGAAGTGCTGCCTGTGATCACGCTCACGATGCTGGTAAGAAAAAAGATCGCAATGAGACTAAGAAGCTCTGACGCAGGCACAACGTAAATGATAGCAAGCGAGCCGACCCTGGGGACGCCAAACGTAGTCTGAGAAATTAGGTTGCCAAAGGATAGTTGGCGAAAAATCCGCTTGCAAAGCACTGCGCAGGTCAACGCCAAAGCGAATACGGAAAGTCGCCGTTTTCGCGGGGGCACTATAGTGCCCATTATTGTAGCGCCAGAACATGATTGGTGAAGAATCCCATTACACCAACAGCCGCTCTTCCTACGCCGCTGCCATCGCGAACGCCAGCTTCGCCGCCGCGATAGTCTGCTGCACATCGCGCTCTGTATGCGCCGCACCCATGAATGCCGCTTCAAACTGCGACGGCGGCAAGTAGACGCCATTTTCGAGCATCGCACGGAAGAAACGCCCGAAGGCTTCGGTGTCGCACTTCGCGGCGGAGGTCCAATCGGTGACAGGGCCCTTCGCGAAGAACCACGTGAACATCGAACCGACACGGTTGTGGCACATGGTCACGCCGGCATCTTTGGCTGCGGCCGCTACTCCGGAGACCACTTCGGCGGCCAGCTTGTCGAGCTTCGCGTAAACATCATTGTGCTCTCGCAGGTAGCTCAGCGTGGCATAACCGGCGGCCATCGCCAGCGGATTCCCCGAGAGCGTTCCGGCCTGATACACCGGACCCAGCGGAGCGACCAGATCCATGATTTCGCTCGGACCGCCATAAGCGCCTACGGGCAAACCTCCGCCGATGATTTTGCCCATGGTGGTGAGATCGGGCGTAATCGCATAGAGCTCTTGTGCCCCGCCGAAGGTCAGGCGGAATCCGGTCATCACTTCATCGAAAATCAGCAGCGCTTCGTTGTGTGACGTAATGGCGCGCAGAGCTTCCAGGTATCCGCGAGACGGAGGCACGCATCCCATGTTGCCGACCACCGGCTCTACGATGACGCAAGCGATCTGGTGTTTGAATTTATCGAAAGCATGATCGAGCGCGCAAATGTCGTTGTAGGGGAGCGCGAGCGTGAACTGCGTGAATTCCTCGGGAACACCCGCCGAGCCCGGAATACCCAACGTGGCAACCCCCGATCCGGCTTTGACCAGCAGCGCGTCGGCGTGTCCGTGATAGCAGCCCTCAAACTTCACAATGTATTTGCGCTTCGTATACGCGCGCGCCAGGCGGATAGCTGACATGGTCGCCTCGGTGCCTGAACTGACGAAGCGGACTTTTTGTATGTGCGGAAATGCGGAAATTACCAACTCGGCGAGATCCGCTTCTGCCGGAGTGGACGCCCCGAAGCTGGTTCCGTTGCGCGCCGCCGCGATCACAGCTTCGATGACGCTCGGCGCGGCGTGCCCGAGGATGAGCGGGCCCCACGAACCGATGTAATCCACATACTCGTTGCCGTCGGCATCCCAAATGTGCGAACCCTGGCCGCGCACCATGTAGAGCGGGTCGCCCCCCACGCTGCCGAAAGCCCGCACGGGGGAGTTCACGCCCCCGGGAATCAACGGTTCCGCGCGTTTCTGCAACTTGCGGGATTGTTCGGTCTTGCGGGCCATCGGTTCCTCCACCGCGGTAGCCCCGGTAGGTAAGGTCGGAAGCCTCCGATCAATATAACAGCGGTGTTGCGGCGGCGCAGTCGTTCCCGTCGTCCTGTGATTCCGGGCCTGGGCGAGACTGGATCGAATTCATGGTACTTTCACAAAATTGCAATACTCCCGCAATCTCTAGCAGCTATCTTGATGCCAGTTGCCCTTCTAACCGGGAGGGTTTATGGGACGGCTTGGGGGGCTCCGGGCTGTCCTTTTTATTTTCTTCCAGAGTTCTTTTGGCGCCAGTCGGCCGTCGCTCCAGGACCGCGCGATTCCTGCTGGTGCCGAACAATCCTGCTCACTCATCGCACAATCCCTACTCCATTAACTATGGTTAACTTCCTGTGATATGCTTACGTTAAGTATCGGCTGTAACGTTCTATTAACGGACTAAACGCATACTAATTGATTGTCTTTTTGGGGCGCCATGGGGAAGCGGAATTGTCAGTCAATACGCGTGCTGCTCGTTGGGTGCCTGATGATGGCCGCGGCCTGCATGATCCCGGCCTCCGCGCAGCAGCCTGACCCAAACAACGGCACACCCGCGCCCAGTGCGGGAGATGTCTCAGGCCCATCCAGCGAGGCCATTGCCGATCCCGAAGCGATGTTTCCGCATTTCAAGACCACCCGGTTCTGGCTCTCCGGCCAAGCGAACTTCGTCTTCCAGGCTCATCCCGATTTTCACGCCGACTACAGCGGGCCTCACAGTCTCAGCCCAGACTATGAGAAAGCCACTTCGCGGGTCATGACACTCTATACCGGCGTCCGGCTCAACAATTCCACCGAACTTCTGGTGGACATCGAAGAAGCGGGCGGCGCCGCGCTCAGCAGCGGCTTTGGCCTGGCCGGGAACACCGATCTGGACATCGTGCGCAATCCGCTGCTAAGTAAAGAACCGTATCTGGGGCGCGGCTTGATCCATAAAGTGTTCGCGTTGAGCAAGGACAAGGTCGAGAACCAGCGCAGCTTTCTGTCTCTGTTCGATGAGTTGCCACGGCGTCGCCTGGAAATTCGCTTCGGCAAATTCTCCATGCCCGATTTCTTCGATATCAATTCGGTCGGCTCCGACACCCATTTCCAATTCATGAACTGGTCGGTGGACAACAACGGCGCCTGGGACTACGCCGCCGACACGCGAGGCTACACGGTCGGCGTGGTGGCGGATTACGAGGACCGCAACTGGGGATTTCGTTTTGCCGAAGCGCTCATGCCGAAAGTCGCGAACGGGATCGATCTGGTGTGGCGACCGTGGCAGGTGCATGCGGAGAATTGGGAATACGAACTGCGGCACGGAGTCATACCGAAGAAATCCGGCGTCGTGCGGCTGCTCGCTTATACCAACTATGCCAACATGGGCATTTACCGCGATCAGATCGCGAAAGCCGAACAAGCACATGTCGTGCCCGATATCACAGATCACCCCTGGCACGTCACCCGCAAGTATGGCTTCGGCGTAAACCTGGAACAGAATCTCACGCGCAATTTCACAGCCTATGCCCGCTGGGGATGGGACAACGGTAGAACCGAATCGTTTGCCTACACCGAGATTGATTCAACGTTCAACCAGGGTATTGGGGTGAATGGCACCCTATGGCATCGCAAGCAGGACCGCGCCGGCATTGCCTTTGTATCGAACGGCATCAAGAGGGACCACCAGGTGTATCTGGCGGACGGCGGATTAGGTTTCCTGCTGGGCGATGGAAGACTGCGCTACGGCCGGGAGAATATCGTCGAATCGTATTACACGGCGCATGTCTGGCGCGGCATCTATATTGCTCCGGGAGTGCAGCACATCAATAATCCCGGTTACAACCGGGACCGGGGGCCGGTGGTGGTGCCTACGTTTCGGGGGCATGTGGAATTCTGAGAATCCCCCTACGAAACATCGGGAGTGTTTCACGTGAAACACTGTAATGGTCACAATATATGTACGATAATATGCATACAATCGATGCATAGCGGAACAAACGAAACAGGTTATGACGCACCGGGAGGGCCAGGCTTACGCGGGCTTTTGATGGTCTCTTTTCTTCCTCCTGACACTTCTTCCTGCGGCTAGAAAGCAACCCGCAAGGCGAACTGAATTTCGCGTGGGATTCCGGTCCCCACCGGGCTGACGGGGGTGGTCGTACTTACCGTTCCTATAATGTTGCCGAAGCCGTTTGGCCCAGGAGCCACGGAGAAGTCGGAGAGCGGCAGGCCGTACTGGGGGTGGTTGAAAATGTTGAAGAATTCGGCACGAAGCTCAAGCCGCGCGCGCTCGGTCAAGGGTATATGTTTCCCCACTCCCATGTCGATCTGCCATGCGCCCGGGCCCCGGCCCACATCCCGCGGAGCGTTGCCAAAAGTCTGCGACGCGGGCCCGACGAACGCCGCCGGATTGATCCATTCCGCGATGGTGGGGCCGCCCGGCGGAGTGAGCGAAACGCCAGGCACAAGATTGGGACGCTGATCGGTATTGTTGCCGTCGGGCACATCGGACGCCGAGCGATCAATCGTGACATTGATGGGGAAACCGGTGCGCGCCACGACGGTGGAAGTCAGCTCCCAGGAACCTGCGACGCTGCTCACGATTCCCGGTTGGTTCAAGTAGGGCTTGCCCGGTCCGAAAGGAAGTTGATACACGGCGTTGGCATTGAAGACGTGGCGCACATCCCAGATACCGTCGGCGCGTTCGCACGCCTGGCAGGCGACATTTTGGGCCACCAACGAGTCGCCATCGCCGCTGCCGTTGGAGCCGTCGTCAATTTCGTGCGCCCACATGTAGTTGGCGGACAGCAAGAGACCGCGGGTGAAGGAACGCTTCACCGCGAGAGAAAGTCCCTCATAGTCGCTGCTGTTCTTGTTGCCGCGCCAGCTGACTTCTCCAAATGCCGGGTAAGGACGGGTCCCCGTAAGAGGATTAACGACGTTCACTTCGGAAAGAGTGAGCAGATTCGTGCCTTTGCTGCCGACGTAAGAGAGGGTCCCCACAAGCTCCGCCGGCAGCGCGCGCTGTACAGATAGACCCCACTGGGTAACGTAAGTATCCTTGCGCCGGCGGTCATCGTCGCGCGGCGAAATAATGCCCGTAGTATCGGCCAGAAACGGAGTAATCGGATACGTCAGGTTGAGGATGGTTTTATTCGACAACGAGTAGGCGTAGACCTCGTTGGAATTGGGAAGGTTCTGATCGTCCAGTTGGCCGTCTTCGTGGTAGATCCCAAAGCCGGCGCGAATGACAGTGCGGCCATTGTTATGCGGCGCCCAGGCAAAGGCGATGCGCGGATCGATGTCTCCGTAGTTCGGCTGGCCGAAGCTGGCGCCCACTCCGCAAAAACCTTGCGGTCCGCAGGTGGCGAAATCGAAGGGATTGGAACGGCCCAGGACTTCATGAAAAAGATTGAAAAAGCTGTAGCGCGCTCCAAGATTTATGGTAAGGTCTGGCCGCCACTTGAATTCATCTTGCATATAACCAAAATACTGCGTTTTGCGCAGACCGTTGACGGGCAGGGCGGCAGTGAGTGTAGCGGTAGTCACCTGGTTGGCCTGGAAGGCGGCCAAGGCTGCGGTGGTTGAGCCGCTATACTTGACGGTCCCGCTTGCCGTGTTTCCCTGGTTCATTTGCACGCGCCGAATCTCGACTCCGGCTTTCACGACGTGCCGTCCCTTGATCCAAGTCATGTTGTCGATCCCGGCAAATGAATTACCCGCGCCGGTGCTGATCTTGTTGCTGTTAAGCGTGGTGAGGCCGGAAACCGAGAATGCGTAAAGCAGTCCGGTTTGATTGATGTTGGTGGTATCCGCGGTGCTGCGATTGAAGCCGAACTTGGTCTCGTTCACCAGCGTAGGAGAAAAGATACGCAGCAGTTCGATCCCGGCGTTGACCGGATCGGAAGTAAGCTGCTGTTGGTCGAGTAGATAATTCCCAGAACTGGCAAGCGGCTGGGTATTGATGGCCTCGTCAATGTTGGCGCGGACGAACGCCGTCGTCTTGTCCGAGAAACGATGGTCGAGCCGGAACATGCCGGAATCTTCATTGACGACCTGTCTGCCTTCGCTGGCAAATGTGGCAATGTCGGGATTGCCGGTCGGAATCAAACCATTGTCCGGGTAAGCGTTGAGAATTGGAATGAGGGCTGGGGACTGCGCCGCCACAGCCGCGCGGAACGAGTCGCTAGGGACGTCACCGAGCAGCGGGAAACCCCAAGGCTGCCGGTATCCTTCATAGGCGAGAAAGAAGAAAGTCTTGTCATGCAGGATGGGCCCACCCAGCGAAGCGCCGAACTGGTTCAAACGAAGAGGCTGTTGCCCGGTGCCAGGAGGAACAGGGACGAGGGCATCGAAGGTGTCATTGCGCAGGAAGTCGAAAGCGTTGCCGTGCAGCCGATTTGTGCCGGAGGGCGAGGTTACCGCTAACTGTCCACCTCCGGTTCCTCCCGCTTCCGCGGTCGCTAGCGCCGAGTCGACGCGAAACTCCTGGATTGTGTCGAGGGGAATAGCCAGGCGAACATATGCCTGCTGGCCCTGGTTAATGATGTTGGTGGCGTCGATGCCGTCGTAGGTAAAATTGTTATCGTCGCGGCCCCGGCCGGCAAATCGAACCGAACGCTGGTTACTGCCTCCGGTATCGACCGCACCCGGCACCAGCGCTGTGAGGGTGGCCCAATTGCGTCCATTTAACGGCAGTTCCACGACCTGCGCTCGCTCGGTGCGGCCCCCCAGAGCAGCGGAGGTTTCGTCCATTTGCTCGGAACTGGCCGATACCTCGATTCGCACCCGGCCACCCGAGACCGGAAGGGTTGCGTTGAGGGTGCGCGTCTGTTCCACAGCCTGGACGACATTGTCGAAGGTGAGATCCTTAAAGCCATCGTGGGTGAAGGTGACCGTATAGACACCAACTGGCAGCTCGGGAATGTCATAAGTTCCGCTGGTGGAGGATGCGGCTTCCCGTCGAAGTCCGGTCGCGTTGTGCACGGCGGTAATATGGGTCAGCGGCAAAGCGCGCCCGGCCGGGTCGGTGACTATGCCAGTCAATCCTGCCCGATCCACCTGCGCCGGGGACGAAGACGGAAGACACAGAACGAGGCAAATACCGAATAGGAGTTGGCTGGCTCCGCGGAAAATCATCCTGGCGCGGGTGCGAAGATTTCGCGTGATTTCCCGAAGCATCTCATTCCTCCCAAAAGCGGACTCAAACCGCCGTTCCGCGCAGCATCTCACGGGAAGAAGGATACTCCGGGCTGTCTCCGTTAACAAAGGGACAGCCGGACCTGATAGTGGGTCGGTCTGATCAAACTGACCCACTACCCCGGATCTTTGTGGACGCGGTTTTGAAAAGTCAAGGGAGGGGCCAGCCCCCCATCCGGTGGTACGCGGTCTGGTGCTCGCTCCAGGACAGTGGCTGTGGGGCAGCTATCGCCACTATGCCACTGGCGAGAAGGGGCCAGTTCTGGTCAACGAAACACAAAAAGGCGAACTGCGCGCGCGCAAAATCGCATGATTAGATCGCTGCGAAAACCGTTGAGTTCCGTGGTACCCACTCGCCGAAAATCACGGCGAGTGGGCACTACGGACCGGTACAGCTTCGCGGCCGCCATCTTATATCATGCCCTCCGGCCGCCGACCTCAATCCATGGTTCACTAGTCACAGACAACCCTCGCCATCTGTGACAGAGATTGCTCATGCCGACCAATCTCCATCGCTAGTACAGCGCTCGATATCTCCATTTTATTACCACCAGTTGTTATCGAAGAAGCCCACTGCTCGGCGCCGCGCGGAGCCGCGACCTATTTCTGGAAGTTATGGAAAAGGTGCGCCGGCGCTACCGTTTCGCGGTGGTTGGATATGTGGTCATGCCCGAACACGTCCATCTCCTGTTCGGCGAACCCGAGCGCGGCGACCCCTCCGTGGTGATGAAGGTCTTGAAACAGTCCTTCGCCCGCCGTTTACTGACCGGGCGGCGCGCGGCCGCTGATCCGCGCCAGTCCTCGCTTTGGGACACCGCACTCACCGAGGGCCACGTCTGGCAACACCGCTTCTACGATTTCGTAGTCCTCACCGAGAAGAAGCGGATCGAGAAGCTGCGCTACATGCATCGCAATCCGGTGGTACGCGGTCTGGTGCTCGCTCCAGGACAGTGGCTGTGGGGCAGCTATCGCCACTATGCCACTGGCGAGAAGGGGCCAGTTCTGGTCAACGAAACACAAAAAGCCGAACTGCGCGTGCGCAAAATCGCATGATTAGATCGCTGCGAAAACCGTTGAGGTCCGTGGCAGCCGATTTCGTGGTGATGCAGGCAGCTAGAATGGAAGAGTGTGGGCCAGCCCCACCCCCAGTTGTTTTTTGTCCGAGACAAAACAAAAAGCGAAACGCTCATGCCATCCGGTGCGGGACTGATTCCTTTAGTGCTACTGTGCGTTGTAGCTGAACATCCCGAGGGACCAGAAATGCGCCAGTACGGCGGCGAACGCCACGCCTACAATAAAGAGCACCCACCTGTGGCGCAGCCAGGAATCGCGCATGCTCGACATCTGGGCAAAGATATCGGGCACATAGACCGCGCAATAAGCGACGTTCGCAAGCACGGCGAGCACGAAGAAGAGCAAAAGTGAATTGAACTGCAAAGAGGTTTTCGAAAACGGCAGTCCCTTCACAAAATGAATGACCACGACGACTGCGAGCAACAGGTTATACAGAATGCGTCTTGGTTCCCAATAGCGAATCGCGTCACCGAGATAGTCGCGCCATTGAGCAGTTTCCATGTGTCTCCTGTGTTCTTCCGACTATACGGGACGTTGGACTCCCGCTTCCTGCTTCTGCATCGTATGCAGCGCCCAGGCCATGCGGGGAGTGTTATGGGAGATTCCGAAGCGGCCCTGAGCGTCCAGCAGAATAATGCCACCGTGGCCATTGAGGCGCTGCTTCAGATAGTTCATCGCTTCCTTGGCGGCCCATTCGGGCAAGCTGCCGGATTCGACGCGGTCCGCCGCCCACTTCGCGAGAACCAGCTTCATGATGGGTTCGCCCCATCCGGTGGTGGAGGCGGCGGCGCGGAGATTGTCGGCATAGCAGCCGCAGCCGATGAGGGACGAATCGCCCAGGCGGCCGGGAGCCTTATTTAGGGTGCCGCCGGTTGAGGTCGCAGCCGCGATATTGCCATCGCGGTCGAGGGCTACGGCTCCGACGGTATCGTGAGAAAGCAGGTCGTGAGACAGCATGTCGTGCGGAGTCACGGGCGCGAACAGATCGTTGCCGTGGCTTGCGGCCTGCGTCTGATATTCGCGCAGGCGCTCGACCTCCCGGGGGATGATGAGATCTTCGTTACGGCAGAGAGCGATGCCGTGCTCGGCGGCAAAACGCTCGGCGCCCTCGGCAACGAAATAGACGTGCGGGCTGTCGCTGAGAATCTTGCGGGCGGCGCGGACCGGGTTGCGCAGGCGTTCCACACAACCGACGCCGCCGCAGCGGAGGGTTGCGCCGTCCATGATGAAAGCGTCGAGTTGCACTTTGCCGTCGCGATTCAGGAAACTGCCGCGGCCGGCGTCGAAGGTTTCGTCGTCTTCCATTACGACCACGGCTTCTTCGACCGCATCGAGGGCCGGGCCGCCGCGTTCGAGGATGCGCCATCCGGCGGTGGCGGCGTTGCGGACGCCGTTCAGGTGGGCCTCGACCATATCGTCGGGGATGGCCCAGGCGCCGCCGTGTACGACTAGAACGGGAGTGGTTGGCAAACTCAGACTCCGAAAAAAGTTGCGGAGTTAGTCTAGCATTCAGGCGGGCGGTGTTTGCTCGCGGCGAGGGCGGTTGACGATCGCCAACAGTATGCCCGCGATCCAGAACATCCCGAATCGAAAGATGGTGCTGCTGTTGAGCCCTCTTGCGGGATCGATGAAAAACGCCGTGACCAGGAATAACGGTGCGACCATAATTAAGACAGACGCCACCCGTTGAGCGCGGTGAAAGGGTTGACTGTTGGACAATGCAAGATTAGCCACTCCAGCCAGTAGAAGGAAGAGATGGCGCGAACGGAAGATCAGTCGAGGGACGCTATCTAAATGAGGAACTCCGGCCACATGGCGCATGTATTGGCCCGTCGGAGGGAAAATGAGCAGTGTCAGCAAACCCACAAGCCAGTGTGCACGTGACCAATTCACGAGGGCTGTCCCTCCCTAGGTGGACAAGCATATCAAAGAGAGGAGTCGGAATTTTCGTCACATCAGGCGGCCCTGGCGGGAGCGTCCATTGCGGTGGTCCGCTGCCAGGTGTAGTAGATGCGGTGGATTACGGTGATGGTCGAAAGTACGGCGATCACCCAGAGCACGGGGGCCATGACGTTGAACAGGGCGCCGATGATGAGGAGCACCAGGCGCTCGGGGCGTTCCATGAAGCCGACCTTGCAGCTGCCGATGAGCGACTCGGCGCGGGCGCGGGCATAGCTCACCATGATGGCGCTGATCATGGCCAGCGCGGCCAGCACGACATAGAAGAATCGGTTGCCCCGGCCGTAAAAGACCAGCAATCCCAGGAAGAGCGACGCATCGCTGTAGCGGTCGACGATGGAGTCGAAAAAACCTCCGAAGCGGGTGACCTGGTTCGAGGCGCGGGCGACGCGGCCGTCCACCAAGTCGAAGAACCCCGATGCGATGATGACCAGGCCGGCGTAGAAAAACATGCGGCGCTGGTTCTCGCCGTTGGCGTATCCAAATAAGAACGCGGCATAGGTGTTGACCAAGAGTCCCATCAGGGTCAGGACATTCGGATTGATGCGCGCGAGGGCGAGCAGGCGCACGATGGCATCGAGCAGTACTCCGCAGGCGCGACCGACGCCGCTGGTCCAAGTCATAGTCATAGCATTCTACCGGCTGCTAATGTGTGGAAGCGGGGCTTTGCCCCACTTAGGCGGGGCGGAGCCCCGTCACCAAACAAGCTGATCCGATCCATAAAAGCCCTGCTAGTAAAGTGGGCGGTCATTCCGTTTCCCGTTCCGGTTCCGCTTGGAGTTCCGCCAACTTGGCTTCGGCTAGATCGTGCATGGTGGAGAGTTTCAGGATTTCCATTTCGCGGCTTCCGCCGGGGGTGACGACCATGGCGGTATCTCCAACTTTCTTATTCAACAGGGCGCGCCCGATCGGCGAGGTGGTCGAGATCTTTCCGGCGACCACATCGGACTCTTCGCTGGTCACGAGCTGGTATTCCATTTCCTCGTTCTTGGTGCCGTCGAAGATAGTCACGGTTGAGCCCAAGCCGACTTTATCCTTGGGGATGTTGTTCAGGTTGATCAGGGACAGGTCGGCGAGGCGCTTGCCCAGTTGGCGGACGCGCGCCTTGAGGTACTCCTGGCGCTGCTTGGCCATGTGATACTCGGCATTCTCGCTGAGGTCGCCCATGGCAACGGCCTTTTTCAGCTCTCTGGGGATATCGTAGGCCAGCTCGTGCTCGAGTATGTTCAGTTCGTCGCGAAGCTTCTTTTTGATTTCTTCCGTCATTTGCTCTGGGCATTATAACCCTCGGCGATTGGGAAGTGGGCGCCGGTTATTGCGATTTGCCAGCTTATGTGGGGGTCCAACCTACTAAGCTGGAATGACTTAACCGGGACAGCGATCCAACATCGGTGGTGTGGTGACGGGGCTCTTCCCGGTCCTTGCGGGGCGGCAGCTCAGCCACCACACGGGCGTCGCTGGCTTCTCGTTTGCCTTAGCGGCAGCGGTCAGCTAGACTGAGGGTAGCTGTCCAGCACCCTCGGGCCAGGGCCCCTCTCCATGAGCGGTATCGGCGTTTTCCACATCGGCGACAAGGTCGTTTACCCCAACCACGGCGTTGGAATCATTGAACAGATCAGCAGCCGGACCATGGGAGCGACGGTCGAAAAATTCTACCTGTTGAAAATCGCGGCCAGCAGTTTGAAGGTGATGGTGCCGTTTGCCAACGTCAACAGCGTCGGAATGCGTCCGGTGGTGCGGAACGGCGAAATCGAGAAGATTGTGGATTACCTCTCGTCCGGCGAATGCATTAACGCCGCCGACTGGAAAGACCGGTTCAAAGAGAATTCCGACCGCATGCGCACCGGATCGCTGACGGACGTGGCGGCGGTGCTGAAAAGCCTGCTGATACTTGGACAGGCCAAGTCGCTTTCCTTCCGCGAAAAAAAGATGCTGGAGCGGGCGCGGTATTTGCTGGTCAGCGAGATTGCCATCTCGCGCAACTGCGACGAAAGCCTGATTGAACAGGCACTTACCAAGGCGCTGACGAAATGCAATCTGCGCTTCCCGGAAATCACTGAACTCGCCTCCTGATTCGTTCAACTTTGATTCCCTGTCACACGTGATTTGCTGCAGAGACGCGGCTTGTCGTGTCTCATGCATGTAGCATCTTGGCGTCCGCAGGAGACGGGGCTAGCCCCGTCTCTACAGCAAGAGTGGTTAGCGGCCGGGGTGGGCTTCCATCCAGGATTGCAGAATTAGGATTGCGGCCATCCGGTCTACGGCTTGCCCCCGCTTTTTGATGGATAGATCGGTTTCGCGCAGCAGGCGATTGGCTTCGGTTGAGGTCCAACGCTCGTCCCAGAGGTGGACGGTGACGCCGAAGTGGGCGTGCAGATCGTCGGCGAAGCGGCGCATCTTTTCCGATTGCGTTCCTTCGGCGCCGCTCAAGCGCAGCGGCAGGCCGACGACTATCTCCCTTACTTCGTACTTCGCCAGCACTTGGCCCAAGGCCTCCAGATCGCGGCGTTTGTTCTGACGCTGGATGGTGTCCAGTCCCTGAGCGGTTAAGCCTAGCGGGTCTGTGACGGCAACTCCGATTCTTTTCGAACCGACATCGAGGGCGAGGATGCGGTGGGCTGGAGGCGGATGCATATACTCATTGTAAATTGCTGCTGCCTGGCTCGCTTCGCTTGCCTCCCCGGACGAATGCGTCCGGGACTACGTCTTTGAGGGTGTCGGGGATACGTGTTTCGTGTGGTCCTATTTCGCAAATTCCGGGGGTGCAATTCTCGCGGCGGTAGGGCAGAATTGTTGCCCAGAGAGCGTAATGAGCGACAACAGCCCGGAATCCACGGAAGAACAAAACACGCATCACTGGTCACTGACGCTGCTGGGCATGACCCTGGTGGTTGTGTTCGCGTATTACGGGGAATCGGTGCTGGCGGTCATAATCTTTGCCATTCTGTTGAGCTTTATGCTCTCGCCGGTGGTGCAAGCTCTGGAGTACCTGCGCCTTCCACGGGCCTTGGCGGCGTTGATCAGCGTGGTCGTACTGCTGGTGATCCTCTATGGCATCACGGCCGCGTCCTACAACCAGGCGATCACGTTTGCGGACAACGTTCCGAAGTATTCGCAGAAGATCCGTTCCATCTTGCAGCCGTTCCGGCAGGAAGCGGAAAAGATCGAGAAGACGCGCGAGGTGGTGGGCGGGTCCGAACCCACGAATGTGGTGCCGGTGCGCCAGGTGCAGAGTTGGTCCGAGGTGCTCACTCACGGCGCCGGCACTTTAACCGACATCGTGCTGGCGGCGTCGTTTATTCCGTTTCTCGCTTACTTTCTGCTGACCTGGCAGAGCCATGCGCGCTCCGCCACCGTGATGCTGTTTCCACTGGAACACAGGCATACCGCATTCGTGACGCTAGGTCTGATTGGGAAAATGCTGCAGAGTTTTATTGTCGGAAACCTGCTGATCGGACTGCTGATTTCGGCCGTGAGCGTGGCGATTTTCGGGTTGCTGCACGTTCCGTTCTTCTACTTCGTCGGCTTTCTCAGCGGATTTCTGAGCCTGGTTCCGTACCTGGGAGTCGTACTGGCCATGGTTCCGCCGGTATTAGTCGGGTTGGGACAACTGGAGCCCAGCAGCCTTCTGGTGGTGGCCGTCTGTGTGGTTGGCATGCACCTTTTCGCGCTCAATGTTCTCTATCCTAAGCTGCTGGGAAGCCGGTTGAGAATCAATCCGCTGGCGGTGACGATCGCGCTGCTGTTCTGGGGAGCGGTCTGGGGAGCAGTCGGATTGGTGCTGGCCATTCCGATCACGGGCGCGATGAAGATTGTGTTTGACCACGTCGAGTCGATGAAGCCGTATGCGGATTGGCTGGGGGAGTAGTCACCATTTCACAGCCGAGACGAAGAGAGCGCCGAGAAAATCCTTTTGAGCTCTCTGGGTGGTGTCGGAGCTTTGCCCTGGCGCCGCGGGACACGGCTCCCAATAAGCGGTGAAGGCAGCATTCATTTGGGGCGGATGCCGTCAACCGGCATCCACGGGGAATCGGCTGGCTCCGAACGGAAGTTCCAGTTTCCCAGAAGCCGCCTTATGAGACGCTTCGATTCTGGCACATCTACCCGCGTTTTTTCAGCGCGGCGAGCCTGTCGGAATGTACGATGAGTAAACTCATGGGCCGAACAGCTGGCACCGGGATCCAATGCCGGGCTATGGACAGAGTGTCCCAGGTCCGGAGAACGAAGGCTTCATGACCATCCTTACCCGATTAGAGCAATGGAAGGAGCAGGGCAAAATATCGCCGGTGCAGCACGCCGATTTGGCAGGCCTCTCCCGTGGAGAACCCTTCTCCCTTTTTCTCGAGCTGAACGTTCTCCTATACGCCGGCGTGCTGGCGTTCGTTGCCGGACTCGGCTGGACTGTCAGCACCTGGTCGCAGCAACTCGGTGACGTCCTCGTCCTGACCGCCCTCTCTACCATCCTCACCGCCTGTTTTTGGTACTGCTTTTCCCGCGCGCCCGCCTGGTCCGCCGCCGAAATGCCTGCACCGAGTCCGATCTTTGACTATGTGCTTTACCTCGGCAGCCTCGTCTGGTCATTAGAACTCGCTTACCTGGAGAACCGTTTCCACGTGCTCTCCGGACAATTGGATCTCTATCTCCTGGCGACCGCTGGCCTCTTTTTCTTCCTCGCTTATCGTTTCGACAATCGCTTCGTGCTTTCGCTCGGTTTGTCGTCGCTCGCCGGATGGTTCGGGCTCACCATCGCGCACTGGTCGGCCCATCAGGACGCTACGTATCGCCAATACGCCCTTCTCTACTGCCTGCTGGTCGGCGTCAGCGGGACACTTCTTCAGCGCCGCGGCCTGAAACCGCATTTCTTCGGCACATATCTGAACATCGTGGCCAACGTTCTATTCTGGGCAGTGCTCTCCGGCGTGTTCAATCGGGAGGGCTATGGCCTATGGTTTCTCGCTCTGCTTATCGCCTGCGGCGCGTCTCTCGGCTGGGGCCTTGCGCGCCGGCAGTTTGCCTTCGTTGCTTATGCCGCCGTCTACGGCTACGTGGGCGTCAGTTCGCTGTTCCTCCGTGGTGTCACTGATGAATCCGCTGTCCTGACCTATTTCGTCGTCAGCGGAGTGGCTATGCTCGTGGTGCTGGTGCAGATCGGGCGGCGCTCCGGGAGGCCGGCGTGAGACTCTACAGTGCATCCAGCGAAGAGACTTTGCGCGCTCGCAAACTCCTGACGGACTGGGTCGGCGAGGGCTTCCTCACCAAGGCTCAGTACCAGCTTCTGAAACAGGAAACCGTCTCTGAGCTCCGCACCACCAACATTTGGCTACGGCTGGTCTTGTTCCTCTTCACCCTGATCAGCGTGGCTGCCGCCGCCGCCCTGTTCTTCGTGGTTTTTCTTTCGCGGCCATCGGAGCAAACCGCCGTCGTTTTCCTGATCTTCGCTGCCGTCTGCTACGCGGCTGCCGAAGTTGCCATTGCCCAAGCCAGGCTCTATCGTTACGGTATCGAGGAAGCGCTCGCCGTTTGCTCGGTTGGTTTTGTCTGCGCGGGAATTCAGGCCGCTCTTTTCAGCGGCAGCCCTTATTCGCCGAAGCCGGACGCAGCCCAGTTCCTGGTTCCCGCATCCGGCGTCGTCTGTTCGCTCTGGATATGGCGCCGCTTCGGGCTCTCATATGCATTTCTCGCCGCGATGATCTTCGTCCTCTTTCTGCCAGGCTACTGGACCTTGTCTCGCTCGGCGCAGCATCTGATCGTCGCCGTGTTCTATGCAACCGCACTAGTAGGTGTAGCCACGGTACGCTCCCGCCACCGCTTCGACTACCTCAAGGGGGCTTATTCGCTCGTCGAAGCGTTTCTCTGGCTCGGAATCTACCTGACCATCAATCTCCAGCTTTCGTCGGTGAACCTGTCCGCGCGGTGGTGGGACGGCACTCGGGCCGCCACTGAATTCGCAAGGCCGTTCTACTGGGGAACGTGGGTGTTGATCTGGTGCCTGCCGCCAATCGTACTCGCGCGCGGCATTCGCCAGAAGGACCGCTTCGTCATCGCAGTGGGCGTGATCGTCGCCATCCTGACTCTCGTCTCCAACAAGCCCTATCTCGGCTGGCCGCGGCATACCTGGGACCCGATTATTCTGGGCATATTGTTAACCAGTGTCGCAGTCTTCATCCGGCGCTGGCTTGCCCATGGCCCGGGCGGGATTCGCCGCGGCTTTACCGCTGCGCGCGTATCGGGAAAGGACAAACACTGGATTAACGTCGGGGCGACCCTATTCGGCCCACTATCGCCCCACCCAACGGCGCCCGGCCCGCAAACAAGCAGTTCGGACTTCCGCTTTGGTGGGGGACAGACGGGAGGCGGAGGCGCCGGCGGCGAGTTTTAAAGGGCCTCCGAGTGGATGGGTCATCGGCTGACGTAGCGAAGAATCCCGGTAGACACGCACCTAAAGGAACTTCCGCTACCGGAGAGATCGCTGTTTCACTCCCAATAAAAGTCGTCGCTCTCCTCAAAGCACATCGACCTCAATGTCGTGTCTTGGACAGTCTGGCGCGCTAAATTCCACACAAACGGGCTTCTGGGAAGTTGGCCTGCCTCAAAGTCAAACACCTTAAGCTAGCGCTTATGTGGACACAGCCCCGCTTCCACACGGCCTTGTACTCCAGCCACTTTGTGGCAATCTGCAAGAGCCTCTACACTAAAAGCTTGCGTACGCTGATTACACTCTTCTTGATTGCCGTTCTCGCCCTTGGCGGCTGGCTGGCTTGGCAGGTGTATGTCCCGGTCACTCCTCCCGCCAATACCTCTTTGCTGCTTCATCCCGGGTATTCGACGCGGAGGATTGCGGCGGAGTTGAAGAAGGCGGGAGTGATCCGCAGCGAACGTCTTTTCTGGCTTTGGCACGTCTTGCATCCCAAGCCCTCGTTGAAGGCGGGCGAGTATCTTTTCGAACGCGGGGCGACTCTTCCCCAGGTTTATGACCGGATCGCGCGGGGCGACATTTACTTCCACGTGGTCACCATTCCCGAGGGCTACACGATGTTCGACATCGCCAAGGCGATGGAGGACGCGGGGCTCGGGTCGGCGGCCGATTTTCTGCAGGTTGCCGAAACGCAGACCCAGCTCATTTCGGATCTGGCGCCAGGGGCCAAATCGCTCGAAGGGTATCTCTTCCCCAACACCTATCGGTTCACGCGAACGCAGGGTCTGGAGGAGATGGCGGCGGAGATGGTCCATCAGTTTCGGCAGGTGGCGCAACAGATCGGACTGACTGGCCCTCAGGGGCTGAAGCCCGTACAGACACCGACCGGGGGTGGCACGGCTAAAGCCGTGCCCCTCCCAAAGGACGCTGACGGGGGAAGCCCGGGCCCGAATTCCACAAGTTCAGCCCCGCATTCCGACGTCTCCAAAGTCGTGGCCATGGCGTCGATTGTGGAGAAGGAAACTGCGGCTCCCGAGGAACGACCGCTCGTGGCGAGCGTGTACTACAACCGGCTGGCGCGAAACATAGCGCTGGATGCCGATCCGAGTGTGATCTATGCGGAGTTGCTCTTGGGCACGTACCAGGGAAGCCTCCATCACGCCGACATGGCGGTGAACTCGCCCTATAACACCTATCGTTTCCCGGGACTGCCGCCGGGGCCAATCGGCAATCCGGGAAAAAGCGCCCTGGAAGCTGCCGTGCACCCGGAAAGCACGAAATTCCTCTACTTCGTTAGCGATGGCAACGGGCACCACCGCTTCGCCCGCACCCTCGAAGAACACAATCGGAACGTGGCGGCCTATCGTCATTCGCTTGGCATCCGGTAAACGCTGAACCCTCCGCTGCCTTATACTAATCCGATACTCATGCGGCAAGGATTTCCCCAGGTACTGACATAGGAATGTATCGCCCTCATCTGCGCCTGTTTTTGCTTTTATTTCTCTCGGTGGCCACATTTCCGCTGAGCGGGTGTCTGTTCCGGACACGCACAGTGGACCGAAAGCTCTCCGACCGGCCGCTGAAAACCGCGACCCAGCAGCAATTGATCGACTACGTCAACACGCAGGCCGCCAAAATTCAATCCCTGCAGGCGACCGTGGATATCGACTCTTCGGCGGGAGACCCGAAAAATGGCCGAGTCACCGATTACAAGGAGATTCGCGGCTACGTGCTGGCGCGGAAACCGGCCATGTTACGCATGAAGGGGCTCATGCCGGTGGTGCGGAATACGGCCTTCGACATGGTGAGCGACGGAAAGGAATTCAAAATATGGATTCCTTCTAAGAACAAGTTTGTGATCGGCGCAAACGACGCGCCCGCCCAACCCGACAAGCGGCTGGAGAACATGCGGCCGGAGTATATTTACGACGCACTGCTGATGCCGGAAATCGGACCGGACGAGATTGCGGTGCTGGAAAATGGCTATGAGACTGTCCTGGACGCAAAGAAGCATCGGGTGGAGCAACCGAACTATGCGCTCGCGGTCATCCGCAAGGGCCCGCCGGGCTGGTACTTATCGCGGCGGATCGACTTCAGCCGAATCGACCTGCGGCCGTACCGGCAAAGGATCTACGACCGGCAGGGGAACGTCGCAACCGATGCACATTATCAGAATTACAACGACTACGCGGGGATTGCCTTCCCGAATACGATCCAGATCGAGCGGCCGACGGAGGATTACGACATCACTCTGAACATTGTCAAATTGGAGATCAATAAACCGCTGACCGACGACCAGTTTGGGCTGGAGCCACCGGCTGGAGCCGAGGTAGTGAACCTCGGTCAGGCCGGTTCCAGCGTGCCGAAGACGGTCGATGATCCGAGCAAGTAGCTCTAGTCCGTCGTTCTTGGAAAAGACATGATGAATCGCATGGTGGTCGGAAATCTCGTGCATCGCCCGCTGCGCTCGATGATCAGTATTGTGGCAGTGGCGATCGAAGTCACGCTGATTTTGCTGATTGTCGGCCTCTGCATGGGCATGCTGCAGGACAGCCGCACACGAACCGCCGGCATTGGAGCTGATGTGCTGGTGAGGCCGCCGGGGTCCTCATTCATCGGGGCGTTTTCGGGCGCACCGATGCCGGTAAAGATCGGTGATGTACTGGCCAAACTGCCTCATGTGAAGAGTGTGGCTCCGGTGATTACGCAGGTCGCTTCGACAGGCACGCTCGAGGTGATCGCGGGAATCGATTTGCCCAGCTATGAAAGCATGTCAACGGGCTTTCACTATCTGGCAGGCGGACCGTTTCAGGGGCCGCACGACGTGCTGGTCGACGATCTTTTTGCCAAATCCAATCACGCCAAGATGGGTGACACGATTGAGATTCTGAACAATAAGTTCCGCATCTCCGGGATCGTCGAGCGGGGCAGGGGTGCCCGTAAATTTATTCCGCTGAGCACTTTGCAAGAGCTCATCGGCGCGAAAAACATGGCCACGATCTTCTATCTCAAGCTCGACGACCCGGCGAATGCAGACGCGGTGATCGACGAGATCAAGCACGTGCCGGGCCTGGAGCGCCACATGGCGACCTCGATGGCGTCTTACCTGGCGATGATGACCACCAGCAACTATCCTGGGCTTTCAGCCTTTCTTGATATCGTGGTGGGTATTTCGGTAGTGATTGGATTCATCGTGATTTTCCAGGCCATGTACACGGCGGTCATGGAGCGGACGCGCGAAATCGGCATTCTGAAAGCGATGGGGGCGTCGAAGCTGTACATTGTGAACGTGGTGCTGCGCGAGACGTTTTTACTGGCAGTTGGTGGCATCGTGCTGGGGATTTTGGTGAGCATCGTGGCCCGAGCGGCGCTGGCCCATAAATTTCCGCTGGTGCAGGTGGTGGTGGATAGAGGCTGGATCGTCCGGGCAACCCTGATTGCGATCGTCGGAGCTATTGCCGGCGCGCTGTATCCGGCATTTAAGGCGGCACAGAAGGACCCGATCGACGCCCTGGCTTACGAATAGACAGAGAGTTGGCTTTCGCTTAGTTTCGCTTTTATTTCGCCGGATTCGCTCGCGTCTTTTTGTTCCTCATAATTTTCCTCGCAAAACTTCAGAGAATGCACGATACTGCCCGTGAAACTGTCCATGCTATAATCGCGCCCCGTTACGTAGCAGCATGTGGAGTTTCGCGGCGAGGTGTCCTAATTCAAATATTCAGGAGGAGATATGCGCTTCGATGATCCGACTCTGTACGGTCGGGACGATGAGACGGATGAGTACGGTGACAGCGGCGCTTACGGCGAATCGCTGGAAGAGGATTTGGAAGAAGAGGAAGAAGAGGAAGAAGAAGAACCCGTTCTGGTAGTAGAAGACGAGGAGATTGCCGTTCCGCCGCCGGTGCGGGAATCTGCGCCAGTAACCCCCTCGGGTGGGGGCGAGAGCGGGCCTCCGAAGAAGAAGGTGCCGGCCAAGAAAGCGTCCAAGAAGAAAGCTCCCGCCAAAAAGAAGGCGGCCAAGAAGCCCGCGAAGAAAGCGGCTAGAAAACCGGCTGCCAAGAAAAAGGCTAAGCCGGCTAAGAAAAAAGCGGCGAAGAAGCCGGCCGAGAAAAAAGCGGCTAAGAAGAAAGTTGCGCGCAAGAAGGGCCGCCGCCGGTAGCGGTTCGGCCTGGCAACCTGCGGCAAACGATGGCGGAAGCCGGGCTCTCTCTCCGGCTTCCGCCATTTCACTTATTCGTCGTCGCGGACGATTGCTTCGGCTTCGATTTCCAGCAGCATCTCCGGAGAAACCAGGGCGGTGACCGCCATCATGGTGCTCGCGGGACGAATGTCGCGGAAGAACTCGCCGTGCGCCTTTCCTGCTTTTTCCCAATCGGCAATGTTGGTGAGGAAGATGCGCGTGCGGACTACATCTTTCAGCGAAGCCCCGGTTCGCTCCAAGGCGCTTTCGATGTTCTTGAGGGTCTGAACCGCCTGCGCGTAGGCATCGCCGGCGCCGACGATTTTGCCGTCGGCCCCAGTCGCGGTTGTGCCCGCAACGTGGACATGCGCACCTACGCGAACCGCACGAGAGTAACCGACGACCGGCTCCCAGGGTGTTCCGCTCGAAATGTTGATTCGCTCGTCCATTGTGCCTGCCTCCGTTTTCTATGCTTCATTATGTAAGAAAGTGGAATGACGGATGTAGATAAGTAAAGCGAATCACGTAAATAGATACAGTGCATTCCGATCCATATAAGTGCGGAGTAAGTGCGGAATTAGCAGTCGAGTGCTGTGACTGCCAGTAAAGTGGCGCCGCAACCCCGCGCCCCGCGCGGGCTTCTAACCAAAGCAGTGGCTCGAACGGGTACTTGTGTTTAGATGGGGATTCGCGGTATTTAATGCGCATAAGGTTTTGTTCCGATAGGAACCTTAGGGGACCGGTTTAGGAAGGAAGGGATCATGGGAGCCCCGGAGAAGCATCCGCTGGAGCAATTGTTTCTTGAACTGGTCGGCCGTCATTACGCCCAGGAGATCGGGATTCGCGACCCGCAGGTCGTGAACTACGTCGCGCATTTGTTGTCTGAGTTTTGCGATGCCGAGCAATTGTTGAAAATTCGCAATGCGTCGGGGAAGCCGTTGAACGATGTGGGCGAGATGCTGATCGAGTCGGATCCGGTGTATGGTCCGGCGCCGTCGTTCGACCGCGAACGCCAGGTCCGCAAGCACATTGGCGACTACACGCTGTTCTACGCCGGCATGTTTCCGGAGAGCATCAATCACTATCGCTTGCGCCGCCAGCGGGTCGAGAATTTCGTCGATTGGGTGAAGGCCGGGAAAGAAAGCTACTACATCGTCTCCAAGTTCGAGCACTTCGAATACGCGAAGGTGGCGCCGCTGTTCGCGCAACTCTCGCAAAGCTTTGAGCAGTGCGTGTACGGACTGAACCTGGTCAAGAACGAGCTTGAGGTGATGCAGCATCCGATTGTGAGGAAAAGCAACGAACTCATTATGTAGGATTGCAGAGGTTAGAGGTCAGATTGCAGAGATTAAAACCCGCGTCATGTAGATTCTCACTTCTGCACTCTGACCTTTCACCTCTGACCTTTCACCATCCGCCTTCCGGAGATTTCAAATTTTCCTTCCAGCACAATATTGATTGCTTCGGTGTAGGCGATGTGTTCCTGTTCGAGGATGCGGGCGGCTAGTGTGTGCTCGTTGTCCGAGTCGAGCACGAGCACGGTTTTTTGCACGACGATGGCGCCATGATCAAGTTCCTCGTCCACCACGTGCACCGTACAGCCGGACACTTTTGCACCATAGGCGAAGGCCTGCTGCTGCGCTTCCAAGCCGGGGAATGCGGGCAGCAAGGAGGGATGGATGTTGAGAATTCTCGCCGGAAACTGCTGTACGAACCAGGGTGAGAGCAGGCGCATGTAGCCGGCGAGGCAGACGAGGTCGACTTTGTTTTCCAGAAGCGCGGCCGCAACTTCGCGGTCGTGCTGCTCGCGTGGCTTACCTTTGGATGGAATTACGAGCGCGTGGAGGCTTCGCTGGCGGGCGGTTTCAAGGCCGGGAGCGTCGGCGCGGTTCGAAATTACGACGGCAATGCGGGCGCCCGGTATCCGGCCAGCTGCAATGCTGTCGGCGATGGCCACAAAATTGGAGCCCCGTCCCGAAAGCAGAATGCCGAGATTCTTCACGGGTCTATTGTAGTGTCATTGCGGGGTCCGCTGGAGCACGGAGTTCTAGTGAGCTCTTCCGTAACGCGCATCGAGCGCAAGATTCAATTCGAGTACGTTTACGCGCGGCTCGCCCAGGAATCCCCATTGCCGATTTTCGGAATTTGCGAGAACCACTTGGGCAACTTCAGCTTCCGGAATCTTGCGTTCCGAAGCCACGCGCCGAATCTGGAATTGCGCCGCCGCGGGCGAGATATCCGGATCCAGTCCTGAACCCGATGTTGTCACCAGGTCGGCGGGGATGGGAGTGCCGGGATTCTCAGCTTGCAGCTTGGCAACGTCTCCATTGACGCGTGCAATCAATTGCGCATTAGTCGGGCCCAAATTTGAGCCGCTGGAAGCGCTGGCGTCGTAGCCGGCGGCGCCCGCGGCGGATGGCCGTGAACGGAAGTAGCCGGGTCCCGAAAATGGCTGCCCGATCAGGCGTGAACCAACTACTACTCCGTCCTTCCCCTTGATCAGTTCGCCGTTAGCCTGTTGGGGGAAGATCAGTTGTGCGAGTCCGGTTATCAGCAGGGGGTACAGAATTCCCAGCAGGACCGTGGTTGCGATCGTCATTAGTACGGCGGTGATGAGATTTTTCTTCATGGTCTTCTCTTCTTCCCTAACCTGCGGCACGTCGCGCGACGGCTAAGTAGTGTGCGTAAGAATTCGGTCCCTTCGACTTCGCTCAGGGCAGGCTCTCCGGGACTTGAATCGCTTTCTCCGACCTTCCCAGCGCTCGGTCGCCCCTCCGGGGCTGGGCTCCTGGACACTTCGTTCCGCTGGATTACTCGAAAATGAGTTCTTGTGAGTAGTCTAAAGCCCAAATTTTTCTAGCCACTGTCCATCTCGCTTCTTCTTTTCAACATTGCAGCCTTAAACTAGCTTGACGTAGGTGATCATCATGTCAATTACCTTGATGCCGATGAACGGGACCACCAAGCCGCCAAATCCGTACACGAGCAGATTCTGCCGCAGCAGAGACTCGGCGCTCATCGGCTTGTACTTGACCCCTCGCAGCGCCAGCGGAATCAAGGCAACGATGATAAGCGCATTAAAAATAACCGCAGAAAGGATCGCCGATTGCGGCGTTTGAAGCCGCATGACGTTCAGCGTATTCAGCACTGGAAATGTTCCGGCAAACATTGCGGGGATGATTGCGAAATACTTGGCCACGTCGTTCGCAATCGAAAACGTGGTGAGCGCTCCGCGCGTCATCAGCAATTGCTTGCCGATGGCGACCACCTCGATGAGCTTGGTGGGATTGGAATCGAGGTCCACCATGTTTCCGGCCTCTTTCGCGGCTTGCGTACCGGTATTCATGGCGACGCCGACGTCAGCCTGAGCTAGCGCGGGCGCATCGTTGGTGCCATCGCCGGTCATGGCCACGAGCTTTCCCTCACTCTGCTCGCGGCGAATCAGATCCATCTTTTCTTTCGGAGTCGCCTCTGCGAGAAAATCGTCTACCCCGGCCTCGCGTGCGATCGCCGCTGCCGTCAGGGGATTGTCTCCGGTAATCATGACCGTCTTGATTCCCATGGCGCGCAGTTGATTGAAGCGCTCGCGCATCCCGCCTTTGACAATGTCTTTCAGGTAGATCACGCCCAGCGCTCGCTGATTCTCGGCGACGACCAGCGGAGTCCCTCCCGAGCGCGCGATCTGCTCCACGCTCGCCTGAACCTCGCGGGGCAGCGACGTGCCGAACTGATGCAGGTATTTGGTGATGGCATCGACCGCTCCCTTGCGAATTTCGCGGCCGTCCAGATTAACCCCCGACATGCGGGTTTGCGCGGTGAAGGGGACAAACACGGCTTCGTGCGAGGCCAGTTCGCGGCCGCGCAGGGCGTACTGCTCTTTTGCCAGCACAACAATCGAGCGGCCTTCGGGTGTTTCGTCGGCGAGCGAAGAGAGTTGTGCCGCATCGGCCATCTCGGCCGCGGTGATCCCGGGTGCGGGGATGAACTCCGCCGCCTGGCGGTTGCCGAGAGTGATGGTTCCCGTCTTATCGAGGAGTAACGTGTTCACGTCTCCAGCCGCTTCCACAGCGCGCCCGGACATCGCCAGCACATTGTGCTGCACCAGGCGGTCCATACCGGCGATGCCGATCGCGGAAAGCAAACCGCCGATGGTGGTTGGAATCAGGCAGACGAGCAGGGAAACGAGCACGAATACCGTCTGCGGCGATCCCGAGTAAATTGCGAAAGGCTGCAGTGTAACTACGGCCAGCAGGAAAATGATGGTGAGTCCGGCCAGGAGAATGTTGAGCGCGATCTCATTCGGAGTCTTCTGCCGCTCCGCGCCCTCGACCAACGCGATCATTCTGTCGAGGAAGGTTTCGCCCGGATTCGAAGTAATGCGGACTTTGATCACATCGGAAAGCACGCGCGTGCCACCGGTCACCGCCGACCGGTCTCCTCCGGCTTCGCGGATCACGGGCGCGGATTCGCCGGTTATCGCGGATTCGTCCACCGAGGCAACGCCTTCGATGACCTCGCCATCGCCGGGAACGAGTTCGCTCGCAGTTACGAGCACGATGTCCCCCGAACGCAGCTTAGCGCTCGGTACCGTTTCCGTTGTCCCGTTCGGCAGCAAGCGCTTGGCCTCGGTTTCAGAGCGCGCTTTACGCAGCGTGTCGGCTTGGGCTTTGCCGCGGCCTTCGGCCATGGCTTCCGCGAAATTTGCAAAAAGCACCGTGAACCAAAGCCAGAGCGTGATCTGCAAATTGAAGGCAAAACTCTGTTTCTCGCGGAACAACAGCAGAGTCGTCACCACGCTGCCCACCTCGACCACGAACATGACCGGATTCTTCATCATGGTGCGGGGATCGAGTTTGACCACGGAATCGACCAGCGCTCGCCGGATGATTTTTGCGTCCCACAAACTCTTGCTTTTCTTTTCTGCCATCTTCTACCTCAGAAATCCCTGCCTAGCTCGTCCAGCTTGGATCATCCTGCCTAGAAAGTTTTTCCCGCCATCATCAGCAGGTGTTCAAGTACGGGTCCCAGACTGAGCGCCGGGAAAAATGTGAGCGCACCTACGATCACGATCACCGACACCAGCAGAATGGAAAACAGGGGCGTCGTCACCGGAAACGTACCGGCCGAGACGGGGACGGTTTTCTTCTTCGCCAGATTGCCTGCAATCGCCAGCATGGGAATGATCATGAAGAAGCGCCCCACCAGCATCGTCATCGCGCCCGCCGTGTTGTACCAAAGCGTGTTGCCGTTCAAGCCGGCGAATGCGGAGCCGTTGTTCCCCGCCATGGACGTGAATGCGTAGAGGATTTGGGTTAGACCGTGTGGACCCGCATTGGTGATGCTTGACGTGCCAAATCCTTCGACCGTTGAAATGCCGGTGAGCACCAGAATGATCAGCGGAAAAACCAGGGTGACCAGCATCGCCATCTTCACGTCGTAGGCTTCAATTTTCTTGCCTAGATACTCCGGCGTGCGCCCGACCATAAGTCCGGCAATGAACACCGATAACACGACATAGATCAGGATGCCGTAAAGGCCCGCGCCCACTCCGCCGAAGACGGTCTCGCTGAGCATGATGTTGACCAGCGGCACCATGCCGCCCAGCGGAGTAAAGGAATCATGGACGCCGTTGATGGCCCCACAACTTGCGTCCGTGGTAATGGTGGCGAATAATGCCGAATCGGTGATGCCAAAGCGCACTTCCTTGCCTTCCATGTTGCCGCCTGGCTGCGACGCAGAGGCGCGTTGGTCAACTCCGTGCAACAGGGGATTGCCCCTGGCCTCGGCCCAGTATGCCGCTGTAACACCGCACAAGAACAGGACCGCCATTGCCGCCCAGACTGCCCATCCGTGACGCGGCGACCCGGTCATTCGTCCCAGCGTGTAAGTAAGGCCTGCCGGGATCGCGAAGATGGAAAGCATCTGCAAGAAGTTAGTAAGCGGGGTGGGATTCTCAAAAGGATGAGAGCTGTTGGCATTGAAGAATCCGCCACCGTTTGTGCCCAGCATCTTGATTGCTTCTTGAGAAGCGACGGGACCTTGCGCGATGGTCTGGCCGGTGACGGTATCCATCACTGGCTTGCCGTCCTGGCCAACCATCGGCTTGCCGTCGGCTCCATTCTTCTGAACCTGCTGCGGCTCGACCAGCTTCGCGGTGTCATACGGCTTGAGGTTTTGCACGACTCCCTGAGAAACCAGCAGCAGAGCGTAGACGATACAGGCCGGCAGCAGCACCCACAGGATGGAGCGAGTCATGTCGACCCAAAAATTGCCGATGGTCTCTTTTTCCTTGCGCGCGATGCCGCGAACAAAGGCGATCGCCAGCGCGATTCCCACCGCCGCCGATGCGAAGTTGTGGTAGGCCAGGCCAACCATTTGCGTTAGATAGCTCATGGTGGACTCGCCGGAATAGTTCTGCCAATTCGTGTTGGTAGTGAAGGAGGCGGCGGTGTTGAAAGCCAGGGTTTGAGCGACTGCTCCGAACTTCTGCGGATTCAACGGCAGAAACTGCTGCACCCGCTCGATCAGATAGAGCAGAAGCATGGTGGCGCCGCTGAACAGGAGCATGGTGAAAGCGTATTCCGTCCAGCGCATCTCGTGTTTTTCATCGACTCCGGTGACGCGATAAAGCAGGCGCTCGAGTGGCCTGAGAGCGAAATCGAGAAAAGTGCGCTCACCGCTGAACACTCTCGCCATAAACACGCCGAGCGGCTTAGTGATCGCCAGAAGCACAGCCAGAAATACAACGATCTGTATCCAGCCATTAGTTGTCATTTCAGAATTTCTCCGGTCTCAGCAAGGCATACAGCAGGTAGACCATCAGTCCTGCACTTACAAGCAGCATGACGATCGATTCAGCATTCATATTGATTTGGCCTCAGGCGATTTGTTCTCAACGAATACGATCGCAGAATTGCACGTAAGCCAGCGATAGCGCGAAGAACGCTATCGCGACCACTACAAAAATCAGGTCTTGCACACAAACCTCCTTCAGGTACGGACTAACTTGCACGAATGAACAGGGGGCAAACTAACGGGTTGTCTTCAGACAATATCGATTGAACACGTTAGCTCATAAAGCCGAGGTAAGCGGTTCGTAAAGAAATCATAAAGATTAGAGTGCGGCGCAGATCCCAACCGCTCAGTCTCCGGGCTCGAAACGATAGCCTACCCAGGGGTCGGTCACTATATAGCGCGGAGAATTGGGCGACGGTTCTAGTTTCTTGCGGAGTTGCGCCACGAACACGCGCAGGTATTCGACCTGTTCCGTGCTTTCACCACCCCAGACCGCGCCCAGCAAGGCGCGATGAGTTACCACTTTGCCGGTGTGGCGGGCGAAATATACGAGCAGGTCAAATTCCTTCGGGGTGAGATGAACGGCGCGGTCTTTGACAAAAACGGTGCGGGATCCGGGATCGATCTTGAAGTCGCCTGCTTCGATCGGTTCCACCTCCGATTCTTTCGTCCGCGCGCGGCGAAGATTGGCGCGGACGCGCGCCAGAAGCTCCTCCATTCCGAATGGCTTGGTCACGTAATCGTCGGCGCCGGCGTCGAGAGCGTTGACTTTGGTCCGCTCCTCACCGCGCACGGAGAGCACGATGATCGGAATTTGCGTCTTCGTCCGCAGCCGCCGGCACAACTCCAGTCCGTCCATGTTGGGCATCGACAGGTCGGTGATGACCAGATCGGGCGACCAGTCTTTCATGATCTCCAGTGCCGTCTCGCCGTCGTTGGCGACACGAATGTCATAACCGTGGCTGGACAGGGAAGTGCGCAGCACCCGCGTGATTTGGGATTCATCGTCAACGACGAGAATGTGTTTATGGTCCAAGTGCTGGCCCTCGGGGGCTAAAGCGTGCGCCTATCGACTGTGGGCGCGGCTAAAACAGCTCGCGGAAAAAGTATCCGGCGCATCGCCATCCAACCTCGGCGGCTAAAGCCGGTTCTGAAAACACATCACTTGTCGCAGCGGTAAATCGCTGCGCCGTCCAAAATAAAGGCAACTCGAGTTTTTCCGCAGCCTGTGAAGCTGTGCCTGCCCAAAACCGATTTTATAGGGCCAGCGCTAGCCTGGGTCCTGAGTCACGATGTGCACGTCGACCGCGGGGGCGTCGCGCAAAAACTGATGGATCGCGGAAAGATAGAAGTATCGTTTCCATCCCTGCGTCGCGGAACGTCCGAAAACAACTTGCGTGATGTGTTTCTCGTTGACGAATTCCGCGACGGCATGGGCCACGCTCTTCCCCTGCAGCCGCACGACGGATGCTCCCACATTTTCCGCGAAGCGGATGTTCGCGGCCAGGGTCCGCTGATTGGCTTCGCTGGCATCCTGCCCGAGATCAATGTAGACGACAGAGAGATCGGCATTCATGGCCTGGGCCATGCGGGCGCCGCGCGCAATCAGATACTGCGCCGCCGGGTTCGAGCTGATGCACACCGCGATGCGTTCGCGGATGGCGACTGCACCCCGATCCTTTTCTTCTCCGCGGTGCTGTTCGAGGCTCTGGTCCACCTGTTGGGCGACCTGGCGCAATGCCAGTTCCCGCAAAGCGATCAGGTTGGTTTCGCGGAAAAAATTTCCCAGAGCGCGCCCTACACGTTCCTGCGGATAGACGTCGCCGCGCCGCATACGGTTCTGCAGCGCCTCCGGTGTCAGATCGATCATCACGACTTCGTTGACTCTTTGCAGCACCCAGTCTGGAACCGTTTCCCGCACCTGGATCCCCGTGACTCCCTGCACCGTCGGGGTCACGCTTTCCAGATGCTGGATGTTCATGGTGGAGAGAACGTCGATCCCGGCGTCGAGCAACTCAAGCACGTCTTCATAGCGCTTGCGATGCTTGCTGCCTTCGATGTTCGTGTGCGCCAATTCGTCCACCAGCACGACGCAGGGCTTGCGCGCGAGGATGGCGTCCACGTCCATCTCTTCGAAAAGCGCGCCTTTATATTCGATCATTTTGCGCGGCACGGCTTCCAGGTTCGTGACCAACTCGGCGACTGCTTTCCGTCCGTGGGTTTCCACAACTCCGATCACCACATCTTCGCCGCGGGTGTGCCGCCGGATCGCCTCGGTGAGCATGGTGTGGGTTTTGCCCACGCCGGGAGCATATCCAAGAAAGAGCTTGAACCTGCCGCCCTTTTTGGTCGGCGAACATTCCTCCAGCCATTGCTCGGGAGTCTTGGTCATCGCGCCTATTGTCGTTGAGACATTGAAAGGTTTCAAGGAAGGTCAGAGAGGAAGGTCAGAGGTTAGAGGTCAGATTGCAGAGGTTAAAACCCCAGTTCGCCTGGGCTGTGTGCACCAATGGCTCTCACTTCTGCAATCTGACCTCTGACTTCTGACTTCTGACCTTAGCTTGTCATACAATCGCCTCGTGAAAGCCGTCGCCAGATCCGGAACCGGATACCTGATCGCGGTGTTGTCGGTGGCCGGAATTACTTTCGTCGGCTACCGATGGCTCCATTTGAATCCGACCACGATCGCGCTCGCTTTCCTGCTGGGCGTCCTGGGGATCTCCGCTTCGTGGGGATTGCGCCAAGCCGTTTTCATGTCGGCGATCGCTACCCTTGCCCTGAACTACTATTTCCTGCCACCGATCCACACATTCGCCATCGCGGATCCGCAGAACTGGGTCGCATTGTTCGCCTTCCTGGTCACGGCGGTAACGGTCAGCCAACTATCGGAACGCGCCCGGAGCGGTACGCGTTCTGCCGTCGAGCGGCGGCAGGAACTGGAGCGGCTCTACACCTTCAGCCAGTTGCTGCTTTCGAGCGACAATCCCGCCGAACTGTTGAACCTGATTCCACGCTACATCGTAGAGTCATTCGGCATAAGATCGGCGGCGATTTCACTGTCCAGCCGCAACGACATTTACCGCTCGGGGCCCAACGTCGACGGATTGGAAACGCGCGATCTGCAATTGGTTTGCGTGCGCGGGGAACCACGGTTCGATTCTGTCCATCAACTGGGATTCATGCCGCTACGCATGGGCACGCGCGTGGTGGGGGGCGTGGGAGTCTCCGGGTCGATGCTTTCGCGGCAAACGCTGGAGGCCATCGGCAGCCTGGTGGCTATCTCTGTCGAGCGCGCGGGCGCCGTCGAAAAACTGAGCCGGGCCGAGGCCGCCCGCGAAAGCGAGCAATTGCGCTCCGTGCTGCTCGATTCGGTCACGCATGAGTTTCGCAGTCCGCTGACCGCCATCAAAGCGTCGGTGACGTCGCTGCTCGGCAGCCCGAATCATTCGTCCGGCCATTCTCCAGAAGAGAGACAGGAACTGCTGACCATCATCAACGAGGAAAGCGATCGTCTGAACCGGCTCATCGGAGAAGCCGCCGAGATGGCCCAGTTAGATGCGAACAAAGTTGAATTTCGCTTCACATCGGCGCCCGTCGGTCCGGTGATCGAGGAAGCACTCGACGAATTGAAGCAAATCCTGGTCCAGCATCCCGTGGAAGTTCGAATCCCCGCCCACCTTCCCAATGCGCGCATGGATCTCGCTCACATCAAGGAAGTTCTGGTGCATCTGCTCGAGAATGCCGCCAAGTACTCGCCCGCCGGCGCTCCGATCCGCATCACGGCGGAGGCCAAGGACGGAGAGCAGATGCTCACCATCAACATTGCCGATCGCGGACCCGGCATCGACGATTTCGAACAGTCCCTCGTCTTCGAGAAATTTTACCGCGGACGAAATCAGCGCGTGCAAGTCCACGGAACCGGCATGGGACTGGCAATCTGCAAAGCCATCGTTGAAGCCCATGGCGGACGGCTTGGATTGACCAGCCAGTTGGGGCATGGGTCGGTGTTTTACTTTAGTTTGCCAGTAGGGTGATGAGAGGATGTTTCGCGTCCCCGGGGTCGTGCTATCCTCATTGACCTAGGCTGACCGAACCAGATTTGGGTCGTTTTTTTTGTGCGAGACCTAGACATTTTTCTATGGAGCTTTTTCTCAATCTCTGCTGGCTCTCGTTGTTGCTGCCAGGTTATCTGCTGTGGCGGGAACGGACGTCCTCGAATCGCCCGGCAGCCCCGCTCATCTTCCTCTGCACTTTTGGGTGCGCACTGATTCTGCTGTTCCCCGTGATCTCGGCCACCGACGACCTCCACGCCATCCGCCCTGAGATGGAGGAGTCCGAAAGTGCTTTCCGCCAGGCCGGGCATCGCGTTTCCGCGCTTCATGCGCTGACGCATTCGGCGCAGCTCATTCTGCCCAGTTCCGGTTCTCAGGCAGCCGGGTTCGAACGGATCGGGATGGTTCTCCCATTCTCGCTGCAATCGCTCAGAACTTTCTCTGTCTCCGCGCCCGACGGCCGCGCTCCTCCTTCTGAAAACCCAACCTCGCTCTAAGTCCGAAGTCGATCCTAATTTACCTGGAAAATCCTGCGAGGATTTTTCGCATGCACGCGCATTGGGCGAACTGCATTCCCCGATGGGCACGGAGCACGCGCGATGTTCAAGTTTCACAATTTTGTTTTGGTTGCATGGTTCTTGGCCGCTGGGGCCGGCAGGACCTTGGCGCAGCAGGCCCTCACCTGGGAGCAGGTGCGCGCGCGGTTCGAGCGGAGCAACCCCGCTCTGCTGGCAGACAAGCTGAGTATTGACGAGTCAAAGGCACAGGAGATCACCGCTTTCCTACGCCCGAACCCTACGTTTACTCTGTCCGCGGATGGGACCCAAATCGCTCCCGAGAAAGGCGTCTGGCGGCCATTCGCCGGCACGTTTGAGTCGCCCGCCATTAGCTATCTGCACGAACGACGGCACAAGCGGGAGCTACGCCTGGAGAGCGCAAAGAAGGCAACTTCGATGGCCGAGTCGGGTCATGCCGATCTGGAGAGAACTATGCTCTTCAGTTTGCGCGGCGCATTTGTGTCAATGCTGCAGGCGAAAGCTGTGCTCCAGTTGGCGAAAGACAACCTTGTCTACTACGACCATGTGCTCGATATCAGTAGAACCCGATTCAGTGCCGGCGACATCGCACAGATCGATCTCGATCGACTGGAGCTGCAACGGATCCAGTACGAATCGGATTTGCAGGCTGCCGAGGAGAGCCTGGAAGCCGCCAAGATCCAATTGCTCACGCTGCTAAATGACCGAGCGCCGATTGAAGAACTCGACGTAAGCGGGCCCTACGATTTCAGCGATCAACTCCTGCCGCGCGATGAGTTCAGGAAGATTGCCATGGACACGCGGCCCGACTTGAAGGCAGCCGTCGAAGCCGTCGACAAAGCCCAGACCGATCACAAGCTCGCGGTTGCAAACGGCTCAACCGATCCGACCTTGAGTGCGTGGTATACGCACAACTCCTCCACCAATAACCCTTTTGCCATCAATACGGTCGGCGTGAGCGTCAGCATCCCATTGCGCATCTTCGACCGCAATCAGGGAGAGAAGCTGCGCACTCAGCTCGATATTAGGCGCAATGAAAGATTGCGCGAGGCCGCCGAAGCCACCGTGCTGAGTGACGTGGATTCCAGTTACGCCACGCTCGAAAGCGATCTGGTTCTGCTGCGGCCTTACAAGGCCAAGTACTTGCAGCAGTCGGTGCGAGTGCGGGACACGATTTTCTTCTCCTATCGGCAGGGCGGGACGTCGTTGCTGGATTTCTTGAACGCGGAAGCGGAGTATCGCAGCGTGCAGTTGAATTACGTGAACCTGGTCGGCTCTTACATGACAGCGGCCGCGCAATTGAATTCGGCGGTGGGCCGGGAGGTGATCCCATGAGCGGCAAGTATTATCGGCAGTGGCTGCCAATTTTCGCAGTTTTGCCCTTGATGATTTTCTCGGCGTCTTGCTCGAACGGCGCCAAATCGCCGCCCACCAAGGCGGAAGTCACAATCGATCCCAGCCTGTACAGCATCGACCACCCCGAACTGTTTAAATTGGTCCGAGCAGAGGCGCGCAAACTGCCCACCGTGTTGACCGCCAACGGCAGTGTTACTCCCGATGTAACCCGCACCATTCACGTGACCTCGCAGGGTTCTGGCCGGGTGGTCCAGTTAAAAGTGAAGCTGGGAGATTCCGTAAAAAAGGGACAGGAGCTGCTTTCGATTTATAGCGCGGACGTGGCAGGAGCATTTTCGGACTACCAGAAAGCAGTCGCAGATGAGCGGTTAGCCAAAACGTCATTGGAGCGAGCACAGCTTCTTTATTCTCATGGCGCGCTGGCCGAGAAAGACTTGCAGCAGGCCCAGGACGCTGAAGAAAAAGCCAGAGTAGATGTACAGAACACGGAACAGCACGTTCGAATATTAGGCGGCGACCCAGCTCACCCCGGTTCGTTGATTGAGCTGCGCGCGCCGGTTTCCGGGACAATCGTGGAGCAAAACGTATCGGGATTTGAAGGCATCAAGAGTCTCGACAACAGCCCCAATCTGTTTGTTATCGCCGACCTGACGCAGGTGTGGGTGGTTTGCGATGTTTACGAAAACGATCTCGGCCAGGTTCAGCTGGGCGATGCAGCGAAGATTCGGCTGAATGCCTATCCGGACAAAGTTTATGAAGGCAGGGTGGCCGACATTTCGCGAGTGCTGGATCCCAACCTGCGATCCGCAAAAGTGCGGATTGTGCTGCCCAATCCAGATGGGACCTTGAGGCCGAATATGTACGCGGCAGCGACTTTCCGGTCGCGAAAAATGCAGCCTCGCCTGGTGATTCCGAGCGCTGCGATGATGAGGTTGCAAGACAAGGATTGGGTATTCCGCAAAGAAGGGCAAAACCAGTTCCGGAAAATCGAAGTGCACGCCCAGGGCGTCACCGAAGACGGGTTCCAGGAATTGCAGGATGGCCCGCTGAAGGCGGGTGATGAGGCTGTAGCCAACGCACTCGCGTTCTCGAGCAGCGTAACGGAGCAAGGGAAATGATTCGGTTTCTCATCGACTTCGCTCTACGCAACCGGATCTTCGTGCTGAGCGTAGCCGTCGTCCTCTTTATCTGGGGCATTGTTTCTTTTCACAACCTGCCAATCGAGGCCTACCCTGACGTCGCGGATACGTACACACAGATCATCTCCCAGTGGCCCGGACACGCGGCGGAAGAGGTCGAACAGCAGATCACGGTCCCACTCGAAGTACAACTGAACGGCGCCCCTCACATGACGCATCTGCGGTCGGTGTCGCTGGCCGGGTTGTCGGTGATCACGATTATCTACGACGATGAGATCACGACTTTTACTGCGCGGCAGGAGGTGCTGGACCGCCTGGCCCAAGCCATCATGCCGCAGGGCGTGAATCCGGGGCTCGGTCCGGATTACAGTCCGACCGGGCAGATCATGTTCTACACGCTCACCAGCACCAATCCAAAGTACGACGTGATGGAACTGAAGACTCTGCAGGACTGGTTTGTGCTGAACCAGTTGAAGTCGGTGCCCAATGTGGTGGACGTCAACATTTTTGGCGGACCTACGCGTGAATACCAGGTTCAGATCGATCCCGGCAAGCTGGTGTCTTATGGGCTCTCCATTGGCCAGGTGGAACAGGCCCTCACGAACAACAACCTCAATGCCGGCGGAGGCTTCATCGAGCGTGGAGAGCAAGCCCTCAACGTGCGCGCCGTGGGATTAATGGCGAACACGGACGACATCGGGGCGACGGTGGTGAAGTCGGTAAATGGCACTGCGGTGCGGGTTCGCGACCTGGGCGCGGTCGTGCAAGCTCCCAAAGTGCGGCTGGGACAACTGGGCAAGACCATCCGCCATGAAGATGGGACGGTGATCAACGATGACGATGTGGTCGAAGGCATCGTGCTGCTGCGCAAAGGCGCCGAGGCGGATGCGACTCTCGACGCTCTGCACCAAAAGATCGCGCAACTGAACAACGGCCTATTGCCCAAGGGAGTGAAATTTGTTTCGCACCTGGATCGTAGCGATCTGGTGCACTACACGACGCACACCGTGCTGCGCAACCTGACGGATGGAGTGTTGCTGGTCACGCTCATCCTGTTTCTGTTCCTGGGCAATGTGCGCAGCGCGCTGATTGTGACCTTCACCATCCCCTTCTCATTGCTATTTGCAGCGATCTTGCTGGACCTGAATCACATTCCCGCCAACCTGCTCTCGCTGGGAGCGCTCGACTTCGGCATGGTCGTGGATGGGTCGGTGGTGATGGTGGAAAATATCTTGCGTCACACCGAACTCGGCCGTGGCAAGAAGACATTCGCCGAGATGATCGCTACCGCGGCGCACGAAGTTCAGAAGCCGGTTTTCTTCGCCCGCATTATCATCATCGTTTCGTACCTTCCGATTTTCACTTTGCAACGCGTGGAAGGCCGCTTATTCCGTCCCATGGCGTGGACGGTTGCGTTCGCCCTCTTGGGCGCGTTGCTGTTCGCTCTCCTCATTGCACCGGTGCTGTGCACTCTTTTGTTCAAGGACAACATAAAAGAATGGCACAACCCCGTGCTCCATTTTCTGCGGGAGCGTTATGCCCGCACCCTTGACTGGTGCTTCGATCACTTGAAAATCACGCTGGGCCTGGGCCTGGCTGCGGCGGCGCTGATGTTGTTTTTAGCTTTTGGAGGCGTGATCGGCTCCGAGTTTTTGCCCCACCTGGATGAAGGCGCAATCTGGGTTCGCGGCACGCTGGCGCCGAGTGCCGGCCCTTCGTCGAGCATCGCGCTGGCAAAACAGGCGCGACTGGTGCTGGCCAATTTTCCCGAAGTGAAGCAGGTGGTCAGTCAGGTGGGACGTCCCGACGACGGCAGTGACGCAAGTGGCTTCTATAACACCGAGTTTTTCGTTGATTTGCTTCCGCACTCCGAATGGCGCTCACAATTCAAGACGAAAGACGATCTCATCGCCGCCATGGATGGTGAACTGAACAAGTTCCCGGGCGTGGACTGGAATTTCTCGCAGCCGATTTCCGACAATGTGGAAGAGGCGGTGAGCGGCGTCAAGGGCGAACTGGCGGTCAAGCTTTTCGGCACTGACTTGAAGACGCTGGAACAAAAAGCCAATGAGATTCAAGACCTGATGGCGAAGATTCCCGGTGTTGCCGACCTGGGAACATTTCAGGTGCGGGGACAGCCCAATGTAAATCTGGTGGTGGATCGTGCGGCGGCGGACCGCTTCGGAATCAACGTGAGCGACGTGCAGGATGCAGTGGAGACCGCGGTCGGCGGCAAGGCGGTAAGCCAGATTCTGATCGGAGAGCAGCGCTACGATTTGACCGTTCGCTACCAGCCATCCTTCCGCAAGACTGTCGAAGATATCGCCAACATTCGCATCCTCGCTCCATCGGGCGAGCGGGTTTCGCTGGGGCAGCTATGCCAGATCAAACTCGAAGACGGCGCTTCGACCATTTACCGCGAGGGCAATCGGCGATACATCGCCATCAAATACAGTGTGCGCGGACGCGACCTGGGCAGCACGGTCCGACAAGCGATTGAGGAGGTGCATCAGAAGATCCAACTGCCGGAAGGGTATTCCCTCGATTGGACCGGCGAGTACGAGAGCCAGCAGCGCGCGAATCGCCGCCTGGCGTTCATTGTGCCCCTCACAATTCTGCTGATGTCATTCATTCTTTACTCCGCCTTCGATTCCTGGAAGTGGGTCGCGCTGATTCTGAGCGTCGTATCACTGTCGCCGCTGGGCGGATTTTTCAGCCTTTTACTGACCCACACTCATTTTTCGGTTTCGTCAGGCTTGGGGTTTCTGGCATTGATAGGCGTGTCAGTCGAGATCGGCGTGATTATGGTGGAGTACATCAACCAGCTTCGCACGCGCGGCATGAACCCTCGCGAAGCCGCAAGGGAAGGCGCGTCGCTTCGTTTGCGGCCAATCATGATGACCATGCTGGTGGCGACCCTGGGGCTTCTGCCTGCCGCCATGTCCCATGACATCGGATCGGATTCGCAGCGGCCCTTCGCTATCGTCATCGTTGGCGGACTGATTGTTGAGCTGTTCATCAGTATCGTCATGTTGCCGTCGTTGTATGTCTTCTGGGCGCGGCCGGGCGACCAGCTACCGCCGCCGGAACTTGGGTTTATCGAAGAGGGGGAGCACGTGGACTAAGGATGGGTCGGATTCCGGTGCCTGCTTGCCTCTCCTCAAGACAAAAGCGCCGAGGCGAATGCACCACCTCGGAGCACCCGAAGAGAACTGGTTTCAATGGGACGGCCGGAGAGAAGCATGCATAGCATTAGAGCCACGACCCTTGCTTCCATCCGCCGTTGCAGGCGCAACTGGACAGACATCGCCCTCCAGTGTCGTGCTGGCCACGTTCATGAACATGTTTGGACTCACGGTATTGCCCCAGCCCGTTCCCAGCAGAATCCCGGCGCAGGCTTCGTTGATCGTGTTGGCTGTGATGAAGTTGTTATTGCCGGTGCCGCCGCAACTGTCATCCGCGTGGATGGCGTCTTGGCTGCTACCGTAAATGACATTAGAGTGCACTATGTTGGAATTACTGCACAGGTCGATGGCATCGTAATTCTGCGTTCCGCCGATATGATTCAACTGGATGAGTGTGCCATCTGCCAGTCCGTCGTATGGGTCGGTCATGGAGACAATTCCAAACTGTGCAGTTTCCACCGTGTTGCTGGAAACAATCACTCCCCGCGAAGCGTAAAGCAGGATGCCGGACGATCCCCAACAGGTTTTCAATGCACAATCCGGAGGGTTGATGAAAACATTGTCGATCACATAGTTGGATACGACGTTGCCTGTCGCGCCGAGACTTAGCTGGATGCCATTCCCTGCCACTAGCGTAGTAGGACCAAGACCGGCAACGGTATTCTTGCTGATATAGGCTGTTGGAGGGGGAAAGCCGTTACCAACTCCGGTAGCGATGATTCCGTTTTTGCCGTAGTTGCGTATGGAATTGTTGGAGATAACCACTGGTGCAGTAACCGTATTGCTTGCCACATAGATTCCGAAGCCAATCTGGCAACCCACATTGGTAAGTGGTATCTGGTTCCGGACAACGCTATCGGTGATCGTCCCCGAGGAATTCTCGTAATAGATTCCCAGGATGTTCACACCGCCGCAACCGTCAAGTCCGTTGCCGGCACCGTCTACAGTGAGGTGGGAAATCGTGGCATTCACGCCTTGCACGAGGATTTGTGCAGCTACCTTCGGTGCGGGAAAGCTGGCGAGTTCCGTCCCATTTGGGACAAGGCCGCCAGCAGGCGGTACGATCACGGATGCAGTAGGGCCCATTCCGTTCAGCGTCAAGTTCTTGGTGATTACAACCTGCTCGGGATAGGTACCGGGACAAATTTCGATCGCATTTCCAGGGTTAGTGCCATTTACCGCCGCCTGGATGGTCGGGTAATGGGTTCCGGGGCCAGCGCAGGTTCCGACGGTGGTATTAGCAAAAGCCTGTCCGCCGAATGCAATTAGCACAACCAAGGTGAGACACGAGAACGCTACATTTCGAATAGGGTCCATGGAAGTTTCTCCGGGTGCAGGATTTGCGCGTAATGGCGGGAGGGAGAGTCGTGGGCGCGCTCCCGTGGGGCGCTCCCGTTGACGGCTCTCAATTCAGCCTACGATATGACTTCCACTAAGGTAACGACACTTATGTGCAAGCGAAGGCACTATTGGGCTATTCACACGCGTGTGATTCGCTTCATGGAACCTTGAAGGGTTAGTAGACGAATCGCCACCGCCAATCCTCTCTCATCACATTCAGGCGCGCAGACGCAGCCCGCTTCTCCCGGCGCCGCCTGAGCGCAGTCCTCGCTGGATGTCGAGGAAGACGGGGGTCAGAAGCTTGAGTCTGTCTTTGAGAATTTGTCAACTGTCTGGTGGTTTGGTGGGCCCGCTAGGATTTGAACCTAGAACCAACAGATTATGAGTCTGCTGCTCTAACCGTTGAGCTACGGGCCCTCAGTTTGCCGCGCAGCCCCTAAAGGGGCGGCTAATGACAGGCGGGTTCGGCATCGCTAAAGCGATGCCCTGATACGAGCGGTACTCTTTCCTGCGAAACGGTACTCTTTCCCCGGAGCAGGCTAGAGCGTGCTGGGGGGCGCGGGCGGCGCCGCCGCAGCAACGTCCGTTGTGGCGCTGGTGTTCACCAGATCTTTCAATTCCTTGCTGGGCTTGAAGAACGGGATTTTCTTTGCCGGGACTTCCACCCGGTCGCCCGTTTTCGGATTACGGCCCACGCGCGGCTTGCGCTGGCGCGTGCGGAAGCTGCCAAAACCGCGAATTTCGATCTTATCGCCCACTCGCAGCGAACGCACCACGCTATCAAAGATCGTGTCGACAATCACTTCGCTGTCTTTGCGGGTAAGTTCCGCCAGTCGGGAAACTTCTTCGATCAGATCAGCTTTCGTCATAGCCTGTTCGCTCCCTTTAGGGGCCGCTTCCCTGGTAGGAATCCGCGTGCCCGAGGGCCCTGTCGCCCCCGCCTGCCTATAACCTTCTCAAATTTAAGGGGTTCTGCGCAAGTACAGTTTCCGGTTCTTATTATTAAGACTAGGGCGCTCTCTTTCTGAGAACTGAGGATGGGATCTGAGAACTTGCTACTTCCAAAGATAGTAGAAGCCGACTTGCTGCTCCAAAAGTTTCTCTCGCGTGGGCAAGTAATCGGAAACATCGCCAAACAACAAATCCAGTCCCGACCGCCGCTCTTTCGGCGGATAGACGAGGGTAGGTTCGCCTGAAATATTGACCGCCCGGGCCGTATCTTTTATCGCACCTTCGAAATCCGCGATCTGGTCCACCATCTTCATCGAAAGCGCCTGCTCGCCAGTCCAGACTTTTCCGTTCGCGACGGCGCGGATGTCATCGTCTTTCGCATGCCTTCCAGCGGCCACAGCCTGGATGAACTGTGTATGCATGTTGTCGATCAAGCCTTGCATGTACTCGCGTTCCGCGGGCGTCATTTCACGCGTCGGGCTGCCGGTGTCCTTGAATTCTCCCGCCTTCATCGTGATCGGATTCAGTTTCGCCCAGCGCAGAAGGTCACCGTAGTTCACCCACTGGGCAATCACCCCGATCGATCCCACGATGCTGCCCTTGTCGGCATAAATCTTGCTGGTAGCGGACGCCACGTAATACGCGCCGCTCGCGCCCACCGTCTCGATCGAAGCGACAATCCGCTTCTTCTTCTCGTCCCGGATGCGCTTTACTTCACGATAGATCTCCTCCGACGCGGCCACACCGCCGCCGGGGGAATTCACATGAATGACGATGGCCTTGATGGAATCGTCGTCGGCAAACTTTTTCAGTTGTGGGACGATTTGCTTGGGGGAGAAAATTACGCCGTCGAGATCGACCACGCCAATCTTAGGCCCGAAGCCCGAAAACGATTCTTCGTTCTGGCCTCCAAAACTCAGGTAAACCAGCGTAAACACTGCAGCGACGAAGAGCACAAACAGCCCCCCGCCCACCAGAAGCCATATCCAAATGCGCGAACGCCCTTCAGCCATAATAAAACGAGTGTAGCACCGGGCGCATCAATCCTGTGGGCAGCCACGTTCCCACTCAACATCAAAGTTCTTTGGATCGAGTGACACGTTCTGCAATTCTTGTTTCGGCGACCTCAAATAGGTTGATCTTAAGGTTGTCGCGTTTCGAGGTCCCTCCCGCGACGCCTCGACCCGTAGCGCCAGGCGTTATTTAAGTTGTCAAAGAGCGATAGCGATGGCTTCCGTACGGCATCGATGTTCGTCTCTGGAGACGGACACACCTCTGGCGTGGCCAATCACAGTTCGACGCATGCAGTCGCTAAACCTAACGTCCCGAAAATCGCGGGACGTGAGCCACCGACCGCCGACTACTACGATATGAGGCTTGCTGGTGATGCTCTCGCAGTATAGGAAGACTTTCCGTCTTCGCTGGCACCATCTGGACTATGGTAGAGTGAACGGTCAGTTGAGAGAATTTGCTTCCCCGCTCCCTAGCAGGTTGCGGAAAAACTCGATTTGAAGCGGACGCCGTACCACGAAACTCTCTTGTTTCCACAGCACAACCTGATAAGAAGAAGGTATGCGTGGAAAAGACGAGCAACAGTTGGAT
>Ga0182024_10002436_pt1 | contig 46106 bp, 58 predicted proteins | sample P32metaG_FD_120480 | JGI IMG/M metagenome (GOLD analysis project Ga0182024, IMG submission 120480) | Permafrost microbial communities from Stordalen Mire, Sweden - P3-2 metaG (Illumina Assembly) | ecosystem: Environmental > Terrestrial > Soil > Wetlands > Permafrost | place: Sweden: Stordalen... | reverse complement strand
TGGTCGCCCTGTCGCGAACATTGCGCGGGTGTTTAAGGTAGGTTAACCTGCGTATAGCTCAATTGGCAGAGTGGCGGCCCTGGAAGCCGTAGGTTGCAAGTTCAAGTCTTGCTACGCAGACCAAATAGGCCTGTAGCTTAATTGGCTAAAGCACCACGATCATAAGTGTAGTGGAGATGGGAAGTTCAAATCTTCCCCAGGCTTACGTTTTATGGAGGGAACATGGTAGAGCTTTTACCCGCAGCGACAATACTTGATGTAGAACCTGATCGATGGGTACAAGTCGCGGAAGATCTATATATAGGCGCAACTGCCGATCGTGTTTTTATTCACTGGGAACCGATTGAACCACTTACTACAGTTACATTCGGTCCTCGTACTTGGGCGGCTATTTTGAAAGTGATTGAAAGCGAGCGTGCTCGATGACCTCCGGTCGCTTTCAATCCACTCTCATCTCCACCATCACCGTCCCCCCTGATCGTCAGCGGCGCGAGTTAACCGCCATCAACGAACTTGCCGAGTCCATCCGTTCCGTCGGCCTTATCAACCCTATCGTAATAACCTCCGATGGCATCCTCGTCGCCGGAATGCGCCGCCTTACGGCCTGCACACAACTCGGCTGGACCCACATCCCCGCCCAGTACACTTCCGACCTTGACCCCATCACCCTCCAAATAATCGAACTCGAGGAAAACGTCAAACGGGTCGACCTCCCCTGGCAGGATCACGCCGCCGCAGTCCAGCGTTACCATAAACTCATGCAACAATCCACCCCAGTCTGGTCTCAAACCGATACAGCAACTGCTCTTGGCATCTCCCAACCTAACATCTCTCGGTTCCTGATGGTCGCGGAAGAACTCTCCAAAGGGACCGAGAACGTCGTCTCTGCCCAACGCTTCTCAGTCGCTCACGGAATAGTTGAGCGTAAGCTCGCCCGAAAGGCTGATGAAGCTACCGCAAACTTTCGTAAAGTAATCGACGCCCCGAAAGAAAAGTCTGCTTCTGGAGAAATAATCCAGTGCGCCGACTTCAATGAATGGGCTCCCCAGTATCGTGGCCCGCGGTTCAATTTTATTCACTGCGATTTCCCCTACGGTGTTGGCGCGGGATCATTCGACCAGTCCGCTTTTCGCAGCCACGGAACCTACGACGACTCCCGCGAGAGTTATCTTCGATTATTGGCAACCTTTGCGAAAAATCTTGATAACTTCTGTGCTCCGTCCGCGCACCTCATGTTTTGGTTCTCCATGAAAAATTACCAGGAACTCCTCGAGTTCTTCGCAACCGAAACCGACTTCAAAATGCAGTACATCCCCCTTGTCTGGAGTAAACACCTTGGTATCATCAGTGATCCTGCCCGGACTTTCCGAAACTGCCTCGAGTTTTGCCTCTTTGGAACCCGTGGCGACAGAAAAATTGTTAGAACAGCTGCAAATCATTACCACGGCGTATCAAGCAATAAAGACCATATGTCCGAAAAATACGAGCCGATGCTCCGTCATTTCTTTAATGCACTTGTGGACAATACATCAACAGTGTTCGATCCTACATGTGGAAGTGGGGCAGCAATTCGCGCGGCTGATTTCTGTGGTGCCGCAAGAGTCCTCGGATTAGAGATAAATCCTGAGTATGCGCATAACGCGAACAGTTCATTCCTGAAAGCTCGAGCACTACGTAATGCCAAGTAGTACCTTGATCATTTGGCACAGTGCAGACGGGAAACGGGTGGAAATCCGTATCAGGGATCAAGTAGTGTGGGTTGGGACTCTAGGTGAATTCAGTTTTGCGATTGCGCATCCGCACTCAAACAGTCCGAAGGTAGTGAAGTGACCCGCATTACAGGACGTTCAAATGAGTAAATCACAACGAACTCGACCTGAAGCGTTAACACGCGAAGTTGTGCTTGCTACCATCAAAGATGGGGCGTCTTACGGAACTGTAGCCAAACTCTGGGGTGTAACCCGCTCGACTATAGCTGGGATAGCTTATAGGGCTAAACATAAAGATACAAAATATTTGGAATGGCGTGATGCAGAGTACTTGCAACGGCGTCTAATTCAAAGACGAGTTAGGAAACAAAAACAATTACCTGACAGGCACTATAAATCGGACTTACTGTAATGCAGGGGCGTATAGTTATTCTAGGCGAAGCCTACGGAGAAATGGAAGAGAGACTGCGTACCCCCTTCGTCGGGCCATCCGGGTACTACCTAAATAAGTGGCTCGCCGCCGTAGGCATCACCCGCGCTGATTGCCTCGTTACCAACGTCTTCAACCTCCGGCCACAGCCGAAGAACGATATCGTCAACCTTTGCGGTACTAAGAAAGAAGTAACTCATGCCCTTGGACCTCTCTCAAACGGAAAGTACATTCTTGACAAATATCTCCCTGAACTCACGCGACTTCGAAGCGAAATTGATCATTTCCGGCCACAACTTATCATCGCTCTCGGAGGAACAGCGGCTTGGGCTTGTCACGGTGACGGAAGGATATCTCAAGTTCGTGGAACTACTTCTATTGCTACAAGACTCGCCGGAGTTAAATCACTTGCAACTTACCATCCAGAGGCAGTAATCCGTGACTGGACACTTCGCCCTGTGGTCCTAATGGACCTTGCCAAGGCCGAACGGGAAAGCCACTTCCCAGAAATTCGCCGGCCACAGCGTTTTGCTTACATAGATTGCTCCCTTGCAGAGCTATTTTCGCTTCTACCGAGACTCGCAGCCTCACCACGTATAGCCGCAGACATTGAAACCTTCTCAAATCAAATAACCTGCATTGGCTTCGCCTTTTCCCCAACGGAAGCCGTCCACGTCGCGTTCACGGACCCGAGAAAGCCTGATGGGAACTATTGGACTACCCTCGACGAAGAACTTACCGCAGTTGATTTCGTCCGACAAGTCCTGGCTTTGCCTAACGTAAAAATTTTCCAAAACGGACTTTTTGACGTACAGTTCCTATGGCGTGCACTTGGACTTACAGTTCGTAACTGGCGTGAGGACACTATGCTTTTAAGTCATGCGCTTAACCCTGAATTAGAGAAAGGATTGGCATTTATGGGAAGTATTTACAGTTCGGAACCTTCATGGAAGTTAGAACACAGAGAAAAAACTATGACAATTAAAGAGGGTGCATAAAATGACCAAAGAAGAAATCAAAGCTATCCTCGCCGAAATCGACGCCGACAGTGATAAATGGGATGCCCGTTGGCAGGAAGGGTATACCGCAGGAAAAGAAGCATGGAGTTGGTTTGCGTTTTTTGTTCATGGAGCCATGTGGTTAATGTTAGGTTGTACAGCTTTTGGACTTTTTCTATTTGGCTCGACAACGTTACACACCACAATAGTTGATGAAGTTCGTAAAGAACGGGCGCAACACTTAAACTACGTTTGTGCAGATGGTCCTGGTGGTACACAGTACTGTGCATGGCAGTAACGTGCGAGTCATAGACACTTCCACTCTCACACCTACCTCCCGTCTCGACAGGTTCGACGATGACGCAGTTTACAACCTCCTCGACTGCTGTGTCACCCTCGAAGTCTTCGACGCGCTTCATGCCCAGTTAACCAACACCACTGCTGCGACCTACGCCTTTTCTATGTCGCTCGCAGCGCCTATCCTTGAAATGAATCTTACTGGCGTTCGTATCGACCGGGCCGAGGTTGAAAAATCACTCGCAGGCTTCTCCGAAGAACTCGACCTCATCCGAGGGAACCTTGATCTAATCCTGAAAGAAGGCGTCGGCTATGCCAGTCCCTGGTTCGGCAAAGGCGGTATGCCCTCCCGGATCGCCCTCCAAGAAATCCTCTACAACATTCTCCGTCTCCCTCCAGTCCGACATAAAAATGCTAACGGGCAGTACGTGCCTACCGTCGATCGTAATGCCTTAGAAAAACTTCGAGGATACACCATTGCCGAACCAATCATCAACCACATCCTGGCGATCCGAGATATCGGAAAAAAGATGGGGTTCCTGCGAACTGCGATTGACCCTGACGGCCGCTTTCGTACCCAATTCAATATCGCAGGAACAACTACTGGACGTCTTGCATCAGCTTTTAGTACATTTGGTACCGGAGGAAACGCACAGAACATCGAGCGGAAGCTTCGCAGGGTCTTCATTCCAGATAAAGGGATGAAGTTTTGTAATGTGGATTTGGAGCAGGCTGATGCTAGAAATGTTGGGGCTATTCTTTATAACTTATTTGGTGATCGGTCTTATCTTGATTTTTGTGAGTCTGGCGATCTTCACACTAACGTCTGCAAATTTGTCTGGCCTGAATTGGAATGGACTAACAATCCAAAAGAAGATAGGCTGCTAGCTGATGTTGAATTTTATAGAGGAATGTCTCGTCGAGACGTTTCTAAACGTGTTTCGCACGCTTCAAACTATCTCGGAACTCCACCTACAATCTCCCTCGCTACCAAAATCCCCATGAAACTCGTCTCTGATTTTCAGGGCCCGTACTTCGAACGCTTTCCTATGAGGAAATGGCATGATCACGTCAGATATCAACTCAAACATGAACATAGTATTACTACCCTCCTTGGGAGAAAACGAAACTTTTTTGGTAGGCCAGATGATGAGTCAGTCATTCGTGAAGCAGTTGCTTATGAACCCCAATCTCTCACTGCTGACGAGATTGATAATCTCTTACTGGCTTTCTGGCGCACAAACCGTGTTCAATGCCTCTTACAAGTCCATGACTCAATCCTATTCCAGTACTTCGTCGCCGACGAGCCTTCCCTAATCCCCGCTATAGTGTCTCAGCCCTACACTTTCCCTGTCCGCGACATACAATTCTCCGTGCCTATGGAAGCAAAAGTTGGATGGAACTGGGCCGATGTAGAATACGACAAAACAGGTGCCGTGACGGGGAACCCTTATGGACTACAAAAATACAAGAATGGGGACCTACGGCAGTTGGATCGATGAGTTTATTGCGTATACAGACGGTTCGCCTTCTTCAATGCTTTACAGAAAATGGGGGGCGATTGCTGCGGTGGCTGGGGCGATGGAAAGAAAGCTCCATGTCGAAGCTTTCGACGAAGACTATTTCGCAGGGATGTTCACGATCCTGCTTGGTCCGCCCGGTGCGGGCAAAAGCTTTGTTGTGAAGATTGTCGAGAAACTATGGTTAGAATTAAAAGACTATCATGTCGGATCAAAGGATTCAACAGGGTCTGCCTTACTCGATCAGTTAACCCTCGCCCGCCGGAATATTGTCCTACCAACGCAACGAGTCCTAGAGTATAATTGTCTTCTTGTCGCAGTTACAGAACTCGGAACACTGTTCCCTGGCTACGATGCAGGTTACATGGCAATACTCACTGATTTATGGGATGCCGGGCGCTATACACAATCCCGGCGCGGAAAAGGCAGCGGGGATGGAGTTAAGATAGAAATCCCAAAAGCGCAAGTCCAGTATTTAACCGGAACAACCCCCGACTGGCTTGCGAAATTCCTTCCAGAGGGCGCTTGGGATCAGGGTTTCCTCGCACGGAACATGATAGTTTACGACGATATTATTATCCCGAAAAGCCCGTTTCGTAAAACACCTAATAAAAAAGAACTTTGGGAGAGTTTAGTTAAAGGATTAACGAAGATAAGTGAAATGCAGGGAGAAATGCATTTTACAGATGAAACGGCCGAGTTCGGTGATGATTTCTCTCTTAACGGCGGCGAACCTGCCCCAATTCATCCACGACTGCAACACTATAAAACCCGACGGCCAGCCCACCTTATAAAGCTATCAATGGTCATGGCCGCCGCACGAGGGTCCATGACGATAACTATTGAGGATATGATCCTTGCGTTTAACACTTTGATTGAAGTAGAGTCGAACATGGAACATATCTTCAAGGCAATGAAAAGTGGCGGGGCAATTCAAGCAATGGAGGAAGCGTATCACACTGTGTGGATACTTTACAAAAAAGACAATAAACCTGTTCGAGAAGGAATCCTTGTTGAGTCCCTTGCAGAACGAATGCCACCTTTCGCAATAGAGACTACAGTAAGGACGATGATCCAATGCGGGTGGATCAAGCTGGAATTAGGGATAGGTGGAACAGTTAGGTTTTATACTCCGCTGAAGAGAGGATGATAAAATGAAATCATTTTGGTTTGTATTTTTCTTGGGGGTCTCAATACTGTCCTGTGCAGGCCATGATTACTGGGCCAACAATACTCCAGTCCCCGCCTGGGTCAAATCCAGTTGTTGCGGCCCAGCAGACGCACATCTTCTACTGGAGGATCAGGTACATGCACTGCCCGACGGAATTCACATTGATGGACTAGATCAAGTAGTCCCTTACGACAAGGTCCTCCCATCACAGGACGGCCAAATCTGGGGATTTTGGAACGAACAGCTCGGGAAACAAGCCACTATCTACTGTTTCTTTTATTACGGAGTGAATTAATAAGGAAATTCTAGCGCGCAGGAGTCCCATCCTCGGCCCCGACCGCCTTCGCCGTCGCCTTAATATCAGCGTCATGCGATTCAGTAACTGCGAGATTCTTCGATGCGTAATCTTCTAACCGTCGAAGAGTTTCTTTCATATCCTCAGCATGTTGACGGGCTGCCGCAGCTTCCACCTCAGCCACATGTATAGCCTCTTCAAGTTTTGCTATCCGCGGTACAATATCCCCTTTCAAGTCGGCTAATGAATGAGAACGTTGTAAGTTCTCATCTTGAATCTGTGATCGTTGCTCAACTAACTGCCCCTGCATTTCATGCACTTGTTGAATTAAAAGTGTCTGTGCCTCAGCAAAATCATATATCTTCTCACCTAGATAAAATGATCCGCCCCCAACACTTCCAACTATAGTTATAATCAGCGTCACTAACTGGCTTACCGCTTTCAAATCGGGCGACCAGTGTGTGGGGTTCGGATCAAAAGAAGTCATTAATACACTCTCCGTTCTGTTTCTTTTATTTTGGCGGAATTTGATGCGGCCCCTCTTGAATTATCCGTCCAGCATCATCTAATTTGTGGCGCATTTCGATCAGATTACTCTGATCCGGTGGATTTTGCGGGAGTGCGCTAACCGGGCGCTGATGATAATGATATCGTACATGATGATGCCTGTGGTGGTAACTGTACCACGGCCAGTGAAACCAACCGCGCGCATCAGCATTACTACTGCAAAGAAGTATCATAACAATTATGCTACTTTTTATGAGTGTCATTTTGGTCCAGTACCCTATCCAAAAGCCTACTAACCCCATCAATTTGTGCACCAACTTTACCGATCTCAATCAGTGTCTTCTCATTCGATATTCTGTTCTCTTCTTCTTGCACCACCATGGAAGTTTGTTTAAGCTCCATAGCTCCCACTCTATAAAACAATTCAGATAAATTCCACGCCCCCAGCGCTATATTAATAATCAGCGCGCCCACGAGACCCGCAATCGTTACATATAGACTAACCCTAGAAACCTCAAACGGCATTCTTCTTATTCCGCTCTTCCTCAACACCAGCAGCGTGCCCACTAGCCCGTGTTTCAACTATCAATTGATCCAGCCGACTATTAGTGGCGAGGTGCTGCTTATCTAGTTTATCACCACTAGCAATGCCTTTACGGTAGCCAAGATAGCTCACGGTAACTGAGACAGCTAAAAGAACAATAATGAAGCCATTTGTCCAGATCAGGACTTCCATTGTGTCCATCAAATCACCACTTGATCGGCGGCAGTCTACACGCCAGGATGAATTCGATAATCTTCTCTGAGGCTGATTTACTTATTATTCCTGAAAATGTCACATGCCCTTGTTGTACTACAGTAATTGTCGTCTGAAATATTTGTACCGTTATCCCTCCACCACGAAGGGCCTTGCCGTCTGCCCGAGCAGTCGCATCTTCCATCTGAAACGGAACTCCATCAATGATCGCACCGATAGTTCTCGTCCCTCGCCGCTCTATCGTAATTTGATGCTCTACATGAGAATTAGACACTGAGAAAGTTATGTCAGGCACGACGTGCTCTCCTATATTGGAGGCATACAGGGAGAGCACGATGATTAGATATTTCACAATCTTCCCTGCAATAACCACACTACAAGAAAAATAACCAAGATAGTTACAAGTAAACTCCCACCTAACCCCGCTCCACCGTAATAGCTATGGGCGTAGTACCCGCCACCTCCACCGAAGACTAGTACCAAGACGATTACGACAAGAATTAGACTCATGTTACTATTCCTTCCTTATCGAATTACTCTCTACGGTTTAACCGTAGCCGCCTGGATTATAACCCACTCATTTAACAGTGTCGAGAACGCACCTGCTAAGTCCGTGGGTGGATTGGCACAAATCGCATTGACAGCACTCTCCGCAGTTGCTATCGCCGGGACAGGAGTAGTTTCCACGATCGTAGAGTAATAGCCTTCGGCAACCTTGACGATAGCGCAAGCGGCTGGAATCTGATTATTTGCCAGTGTTGCCAGTGTGTTGTTTGCCGTTGTAACAGTTGACGCACTATTACACCCAGCAAGTGCGAAGAGACCAAGGAGAATAAGAGAGTTTTTCATAACACAGTTCCTTTTAGATAGCGTTAGGAGCACCCAACCACTTTGAGGGAGCCGGTGTTTCAGGAGGCGTCGCCTTGACGATTGCCGCCTTTATGATTGGGTTAAGGGTATCTCCCATCTTAATAGCTAGATTGGGAGCTTGCGCATTAATAGTATTTAACACGTAGGATTCAATCCAGTTAGGTTCCACAATATTGATCGCTTGTCCTTTCAACATTCCTTCAGCCAAAGCAAGTCCCTGATCAACAAGTTGCTTAACTACGATCGGCCCGACAAGTCCAGCAACTAGTCCTCCCATGGGTGTTACCGAGGCAACAAGTTGCACTCCCGCTTCCGCTGCCGACTCCAACAGTGTAGTTTCATGAACTAAAATCTGTTCAGCCCAATCACCCCATGGAATGCGAACAGGTTGAGAAGCAGTAGGCACCAATCTTGGGGGCTGTGCGGTGGCGGTAACTGCAGCTGTAGTCATGTTAAACTCCTTTTCTACGTAATTATTTAGCATCTTTTTTTGGAATAGTCAAACTTCCACTTAGGAAGTGTTTTGCTGTTAGAGCATGTTTAGTGCGTATTTTTTGTTTTCCTTTGTGTACCTTAGTGCGTTTTACTGGTTTAACTGCCTGTCGCGGTGGGTTCATTCATCATCCTCCTTGAACATATTTTGTTTCGCTCGTGTCGCATCAGCAGGGATATGTGGATACCTCCCGAACATAATCCCTCGGGCTACCTCTCGGGACTGTTTAATGAACTCCTGTACTGTCCTGCGTTGCATTTGGGGATCAAGTTGTTTCCAGTATGGGGAAATGACTATCGCGTTCAATCGTGTCTTTAGTAAACGCCCAGCATACTTTTGAAAATCGTCATATTCCTGATCAGTTAATTGTACATTCCGAATACTCTTCGGCACCGCCGCGATACCTGCATCAAGTTTAGAAAGCGCGATGTTAACAGGGTCCTGACTCATGCGGCTTTCATATATAGCAGTAAGTCCCTTTCCAATAAGTGCATCAGGATTTGGAATGGGTTCACCCCAAATATCTCGACGCGGAGCTAACTCCTGTGAAATCCAGGGTATCTTTGCCCTGATCGCGTCCACAACTGTTCGTGCTTGTCGAGTGTACGGATCAATCGCTTTATTTTCCTGCGTAAGAAAAGAACTTGCTGGGATAAATGAAGTTGCAAAGTTCTGTATGTAGCGTTCCCCGTATCGTTCCGGCTCTTCAACTGCTTGAATGAAATCAGCCGGGCCACGGATGAAGCTTTCATCAAGTAGATTCTGTGTAACCGCATGATGGAGTGTCTGCGCTGCCAGCAACATGTCCCCTTTTGACGCTAAATGGGCAACACTATACATATCCGCGGAGATACTCGCGAGCATTCCAAGGGAACCCAATCTATTAAGACTGTAATTCATATCTCCAATACGAAGACTATGCGCACGATTGCCTGATGCTTCCCATACTGCACGCTTTGAAGGATCAGCAGGACCGGAACCAGACATAAGTCCCTGTGAAGCAAGTCCGCCAAAGGTCATGGCGATAGTCGAGCCAACAATCATTCGCGCAAGTGCGGAATCCTGATCGATTTGTATCTGCGCTTTTTGAGTAGGTGTCGCTCCTTCAGGAATTTCTCCAGCTAAATCTTTACGAATCTGACGAGAAAGGAGGCCCAAGGGAGTCCGATGGACTATAGATTGATTAACTACGTTCGATGCAATATGGATGAATGGGTCTATGAACTTCAAGATTGGCGTTTGTCCAAGGAAGGGCAGTTCGGGTGCCCAGTTAAACACTTTCTGCAAGTTCTTAACTAATTCACCACTCTCACCAAGCATGGACAGTTCATAAGCCCGCGTGGAAGAATTATCCATTGCAGCGGCTGTCGGGTTCTGGCGTAGTTCTCCTGTTCTAGCTGAATGTTCAGTCGTCCGGGGTTTCAATCCCTCATTTGTCGCCTGCCTAAACGCCCAGGCATTGATCTTTATTGAATAGTTTTGGGTATACTGAAAACTGTGCAGTGCAGCAATAGCACGGCTGGGTAAGCGAACAGCGGAACCTACTGGAATAGTTGCTCCAAAGGCTTTCACGTCGGGGATATAACCTAGCTGTGACTGCTGCGTTCCCCACTGCCCACCCGCGTCAAGTAACTTCGCGTTAGATACTATTCCATCCTTCATCCCCCGGAATAAACTATATAAATCAGCTTGGACTTCACCCCAGCGTACATCCTGACTGGCGATAGTCTTCGCCAATGCATCTACAGTTAACCGCATTTCAGCAGAAGATGGTATTTCACCTTTACTAAGTTTTCTCCACGTTGGAAGAGGTCTAGGTCCCTGTCCAGGTTGTAGTATTTGTTGCCCGGATCGCACGCCCTCGATCATGGCCTGTGTAGCCTTTGGCAGAGAACGAATATATTCTTGAAGACTCGCAATAGCTTCTCCGGCGTAAACTCTTTCACGACCTGGATCGAACCCTTGCCGGATTTGACCTATAAGCGCTGCAACTGGTTGTTCTATCAAAGCGTTATGTGCAGATAGTATTTGTCCTGCTATAAAATACGTAAAATGCGTCGCAGGTCCAGACAGAACATTGTTGGTAAAGAACTCCAGTATCATTTTACCAAATTCAGGCTTTCGCGTATCTCGAACCCACTTTGCGTTTCCAAACTGATCAACCATCTCCGAACCAAGTTTCGCCTCAGCCAACAATTGATTAAAACTTAATCCTGTCGCCTCTTCAATATTACCCGCTTCCTTCGACCAGTGTTTATAAATCTGTTGTAGTGCGTGCCCACTTCTTCCCCACTCTGTACGCTGTTGGGCGTACTTCCCCATAATCATTTTCATACGTTGAAGCGTTTTCTCATACTCAATCGCCGCTTCTGGGGTAGCATTTTCAATGAAAGACTTTCGACTTGCTACTACATCCAGTGAAGCCTGGCCCAGGATCGCCTGCGCTTTTACTATATCCTGCGCATTCAACCCGCGGCCTAATTCACTATTAACTCTATCCAACCCCATCGCATTAGATAAATCCAATAACATCCCAGGAGTAACCGGCTGTTCGCTTATTCCTGTGTTCCCCTGCATATCATGCATTAATTCTTGCAGGTCCCCAAAAGACCTTACATCCTTTAGACTGAAGTTCCCTTTTCCGTCAACGAATCTTGATCCGGTGGTTCCCTGATAGGTTCGGGCGGCAGTTGGAGCAATTGGGTTAGATCGGGGTCCAACTGATTCGGTACGGCTTTGCTGAGTAGATCCACTGACGCTTTGGCGGACTTGGCCACCCCCAGTGCCCAGTTGGCCGCGGCCAGACTCATCCCCGGTTTTGTCGCCACTGCCATCCACCGCTCGTAGTCGCTCTGCGCCGCTTCCAGTTTCTCCGCTACTGTCATGGAGGGCTGTTTCGATTTCATTTGTGATCTCCCTTGGCGGATGGGCGATGGCGTCGTTGCGGCCAGCAGTAACCGAAGCTTCCGTCGCCTCGGCCTCATGCGGGTCTGTGGTGGCAGCGAGGCCGCTGTGAATGTCGAATAGTGTTGGGGTAGCGTGGCCTTCTGGCTCTATTTGTGGCCGGGCGCGGGCAATTTCTTCGTCAGTTGCGAGAAGACGGTCAAAGACTTCTTTAATCTGCGGAGGTACGGTCTCCCCTCGGCGGACCAGGGTTCCGTAAATCTGTGTCAGCCACTCCTTAAACATTTCAAACGCACGGGCGAGGCCCGGTGACGGTGCTTTCCCGTCCAAGAGGTACTGTTCAAATCCCCGTGCGAAACGTTCATGATGTTTAGTCAGTTCTTCGTGTGATAATCCATCTAACGTTTTAACGCCAAACCAATCTAGTACAGTTTGATAATCGTCTCTTATTTGTTGTGGTGCATTTGGGTGTGCAGCATCCTGTCTAAGATTTTCAAGAAATATATGTCCACCTTCATGAATAAGACTAGATGCATCAGCCCTACGAAAAAGTTCTATTACTTTTTGACCAGATTTAGGATCAATAGTAACCCGTGCCCGAGGCTCGTTCGCAGCTGAACGCTGGAACAGAGGGAACCCTTTTTCCTGTGCAGCCTGGCGAAGTTCTGGAGTCACATTGAATGTGTTTAGTGTTGCTTTCTCGGTTGGTTTTTTGTCACTCAATGTTTCATGTAGTGCTTCTAATACTGATCGTCCCTTAGTCTCTTGTTCAGTTTTCTCAACATTTACTCCATATTTCTTTCCTAACTTCTCGACAAGCTTTGGTAGTTCTTTTGTGTATCGCTCAATAATAGGTGTTACATCTATTTTTCCACTATGTATCTTCCAGCGCCCATCAACATTCGTAAGGTCATGCCAGTTCTCTATTCTAGCAACGGTTTGTGCATCCCCAGGAAAGGAAATCTTCTCAAAGTTGTTATCTGCTGCATACCGGATCATGCGCTTTAGGGCGAGTTCGGGCCAGGAGGTTTTGAATGGGGCGTCGGGAATTTTAGTTTTTTGTTGGCGAATATAAGTGTCTTGTGCTGTTTGTACTGCAATAGCTGATTGTTTATACTCTTCGGTTGCTTGTTTAACTCGAGTTATTGCTTCAGGTGAACTGTCATTTGCTAACTCCATTATTAACTGATGTTCACGAATGCCAGCTTCCCGTCGTGAGGCAATAGCATCATCAACAGCCTTATTCGCTTTTTCTAGCGCCTCCGGATCAATATACCCTTTCTTCTTCCCTTGTTGATGCCAATCACTTTGGATTTCGTGGAGCATCAAGGTTTTTTTGCCGTCGCGTTTTGCCTGCTCTAGTGCGGCTGCTGCTTCTTTAAAAAGCGTGTGTTTTTGTTTAGACTCTTCATAAACTTCTTCGAGTGCATGAATTACTTCTGTTGGTACTTTCTCCCCCTTAGCATACTTACTTAACCCCATGATCATTTCATGCTGTTTTGCGTCGGCTGCTTTATCAACTTTTTCCGCTTCATCAAGAACGGCAGTTGCTTTTTTGACTGCTTCTATATTAGGTTCAGTTCGTGTATCAAATCGTATATGAGCTAGAACATCAGGTGAATCCCAGTGATAACTTTGGAAAGATCGACCTTCCTGCGGAAGCTGCAAAAGTATTTCTCGATATGAACCTGGGTCGCCGCCTGGAAGTTTTACGTGTTCATATTCTGCAAATTCATCGGCTGTATTAATATTTCCTCTATATTGTTCCTTTAACTCCAAATTATTCGCACTTATATAATCCATCACCTCTTTCTTACTAACCTTTCCCAGTCCCTGCAACCATTTATCCAGTCCCAACCATTCAACCTCTTCCGGTTTCACCCCACCAGTATTCCTAATCTGGTTTATCCACTGTGGCCCCGACGCCCGTTCCTGTTTTGAGGTTAGCACCGCATGTTGTACTGCACTATAGAACCCAGGCAAAAATCCGGGTTGGTTCAACGTCAATCCCTCAATCGGCGTGGATACATCTTCCGGTCCTGCAACACTTATTCCATGTGGCGCGTAATACCCCATGCGTGCTGCGCGAGTCATATATCCCCTAGCTATTACATCAGCCCAGGCGGACGCCTCCGGTGCTGGCCGTCCTGCACTTTGTGCCTGCGCTTTGAAATAATTAAAAAGAGATTGCCTATTCTGGTCCAGAGTAATTTGATTAACGTTAACCCCCTGATTATCCGCCGTTCGATCTGTTGCCCGCTGCAACGCAGGCAGCATTTCTTTTATTTTGCCGTCTACAATAGTATATTTCGCCTTCAATCCTGCAACAGCTTGAGTAAGTAATGAGGGTTGATACAGCGTAAGATTTGGATTAACCGGCTCCGGTTGCACTTCCTGCCGCGCCGCAGCCATCCCTTTCCCGACATCACGCAGTCGATAATCAATCGCTTGATGTGCTTCACGAAGTGCTGCTAACTCCGGAGTCTCTTCTGCCTCACCTGTCTGATACGCCCGGCTTCGATCAAGTAAATCCTGTGCAGTGGCTTGGGCATTGCGTAACTGTGCACGTAACTGCCGCGCCTGTTTTCCTCCAGTATATCCCTGCTTCTCTGCGACTATTGCATTTAATTGTGCCTCTATTTCATTCGCTTTCGCGTGCGCGGCTTGAATATCTTCAAGTGGCGGATTATTTAATTTCGCTATCTGCTCGTGCAGTTCCTGCCGCTGCGCAACAAGTTGATCATATTCAGAAAATAACTCAGGATGGGTAGCCCGAGCTTTTAACTCTATATCATGCTGGATTGGGCCAAAGGTTGCGAGTTCGGCCTGTTTAGCAGCCTGTGCGGTTGTTTTAACTTCTTCATTACGTGCCTCACTTCCACGGTGTGTTTCTTCATTACTGCCTATTCCCATCACATTAAAATCGCCACTATCCAAAATACTCGGCGCGTCAATGTAATCGTGATCCAGTTGTTTAAGGTGTGCGTCGTATATTTGTTCGTATGGATTTGTATTCGGTGTTGGAATCCCTGCACGATTACTAACTCTCGCGTCCTCACGGGCGAGCATAGTATCTTCACTATGAAAGAACCCGCCCCCGAAGAGGTCACTGGACTCCTCAGAGAATGGTGTAGTTAAATTTTCGTCTATCGTGTGATCTTCAACTCCAGGTGGAACATGAAACAGTCCCTCTGTGTCTGGCTGCGGGATCGGTTCACGTTCCACATCAGGAACATACGGCCTCGCACCACCTAACCTCGCACCAAACTTTTCAATCTTCTGCCCAAGAGTATTCGCTTTATTTAATACTAATCCGAACCCCGTCGCCGTTGCAACCTTTGTCCAATCAGGACCATCACCACCTACAAGTTCCTGCCCCAGTTCTACACCACCAACTACAGCACCACTAAATAATCGGGAAGTAACAGGGTCTACTAACAGTTTTTGAAAGCCTGTTAGATTTTCGTACCCTTCCGGTTTAGCAAATCCCCCCGGTTTCATAGTTATCGCGAATGGTAACATTCCACCTATAAACGAGGCATATGGGTGTTCCCGCTCGTCAATCTTTTCTTGATCCTCATTGAAGCCTAACGCATCTTGCCAGGACTGAGGCGCCTGTTTAATTGCGTAGTTCTGTGCAGTTTGAAGACCGTAACCAGCTATAGTGCCACCCACAAAACCGGCTATTGTACCTGGAATAGCACCGTAACCACCAAAAGCGGCACCTGTATAAAAACCGGCCGCAGCGCCACCCAGGCCGGGAACTATGTTCCGTTCAAGACTACGAGCAGCAGTACCTAACCACGAGGATTGGTCTTCATAAGGCTGGTCCCCATATATACTTTTGAGGTCATTACTAAACGAACTATCTGCTGCAGGCTGGTCTGCCGCACCGCCGTATATATTTTTCAGATCGTCACTAAAATCAGTCATGTGGGATCAACTGCGTTCCAGATAGCTTGTACTTGTGTAAAGGTCCATGTGGGGTTAATGCGGTTTTTACTTGATCCAAGGTCATATGCGAAAGATCTGGTAGTCCGAGATGGGCACCAAGTGCTCTAAGATGTTCAAATATCGGATTGGACTCTGGAATTTCTGGTGTAGACTGTACAGCAGGTGTTCTATCTTCAAATGAAGTCTTTGGACCATTATAGGGAACACCTAATTCCGCCAGAATAGCGTCCCCGCGAAGTCCAGCTTTCTGTGCAATAGGATCATTATTAAATTCATCCACTTTCCTTGGGTTAGCTATGAGTTTTGCTGCAATGTTTGCCCAAGCCGCTTTATCTTTATCTCCTGTCCTGCCCAAAAAGCTCGTCCATCTCTCTGGCGCAACGTCCTCTGGTTTTTCTACTTGTGTCAAGTTCTCGTAATCTCTAACCTGTTTTGGCGCAATGCTCTCGGCGAACTTACTAAGTTTCTTATCATCAAAATATTCCCACTTGTTCGGATCATTTCCGTCTTTCCTCCACTTCGCGAAGTCGGCTTCGTAAGCCTGTAAGAATTTATTGTAGTCATGTTCGTTGTAAGTACTAAGATAAGGTCTACCTGTATTCGGATCAATATTATCTTTGATTATGTCAGCACGGACGGTATCTGCCCCAGATTTTAATCTTATTTGAAGTGCATTTTCATCTGCATTGTGGTACATGTCGAATGCTTTTTGTCGAATAGTTTTTACACCATTCGCATTTAACCCGTTACCTTCAAGTGCCCATATCTTCATATCATCCCCATAGCCAATCCGGTTAGGATCGCCCGGTGGAAGAAATAATCTTGCATTAGTTTCGTAAAACTTAGGGCCAAGCGTGTACGGATCAACTTCAGCCATACGTATTGTTATAGCCTTTGATAAAGTAGCCACATCAACTGGACTTAGACCAGTTCCAGGCTGGTGTATTTTATCGAACGCTTGTTGAACATTGCCGTCATTTAGTAATTTATCGATATCACTTGAAAGTGCGTTGATCCGGGCCTTATGTGTCTGTTGGTCTAACTGTGCCGCCATCATCGCTCCCCGAAAATGTGCCTCGACTTGTTTTTCAACTGCGAACTGGTCAGCCGGATCAAGGTCAGTCCGCATTTGCACGCGAGAGATTGCGTCATCGCGCTGTAGGGTCAATCGTTCTATTTTATCCTCGGGAGTTTCTACTCCGGGCGGTGGCGGGACGGAAGTTGAAGCGGGGGTAACAGGTAAAGATTCTGACGTAGCTGGTGCCGTGCTTGACTGTTCTTCCTCCTCCGGCATTTGTACACTAGGGGGATTCGCCACCTGACCGAACCCCTGCGGCGTTAATCCTATTCCTCCTCCAACATTCGGAACACTAATCGCCCCACTGAAGTTTTTGGTCATTAATGCATAAATCTGTCCATATGATCGCGGCTGTCCGGTGGCAACATCATAAAAAACAGTCTTGTTGGCCGCTGCTTCCTCTTTGAAATAGGGTGCGGCCGGAGCAGCTGGATTATTCTGTGCTCCCTGAAAGAACTTAACTGCTCCGCCCGCACCTAAAAAATGCGCCATGAACGTATTTTTATCTGTAGGCACTATATCATGCGCACGAAGGTAACTTTGATTGGTAGCAGTTAGTGTGTTAAGTGCTGCATCACGTTGTTCAAGACTGGCCTCCGATGCGGAAGGAGGTAAACCTAATTCCGTGTGTGTCTTTCGGATGCCATCCCAAGTTGCAGGCATAAAGCCACCAGCAGATGCTCCTGTCCCGTGTGGATGATATACTCCTTTCGAATCAGTATATGGTGTAGTATTTGTCCCAGCGCCTTCATGGCCGATTATGGCACTATTATAACTATATCCTGGTTTTGCCGCCGGGTCAGTAGAAACTGGTGTTACACGTGGGGTTCCTGCAGGTTGCTGTGTGGATTGACTTGGCGTTCCAAAAGACTGGCTAATAATATCTTGTGCAACACCATTGACTGTTACTCCGTGTCCGATCCCGCGTAGGCGTTCAGTCATTGGACCGTAACTTGCCCCAAAGGCACTTTCGTTAGTTTTAGCAAAATCCAACGCTTTCTGCCAACCATCTCTCGCAGCTATTGCTTCCGCGGCAGCTATATAAACTTTAGAAACAGCCTTTTCCCGTTCGTCTTTAAGTACGTTTGGATCAATAGTAGTTTGCCCGTACTGCAGATGGGCTTGCCGATCAGCAGCGGCCTGCGCACTATTCGCGAAATCCTTCACCTTTTCAGGGAATAACGCTGCATTGTTTGCATTTACGTCAATCGTCTTTGAATTAGTCGCAGTTCCGTATTCCGTCGCCTGCTGATCCAAATGCTGATTAATCGCCCCCGGCCACGTTCGCTCGAACCACACCCGAGTTTCTCTGTCATACTGCAACTGTTGTTGATTTGTCCCAAGTTGTTCCCGCCCCTGTTTCCACAAACCTGCGAGTTGTTCGCGGATTGCTGGGCCTTGGTTTAATGCGTCTTGCCCCTTTAAAGCATGTAATTTAGTTATTAAATCATTACCCTGCGTAAGAGTATTATTCGTCACGTCATCTGTCTGTATTTCCCCAAAATGTTGTGCAGCAACACTTACGCCCTGACCTGCCTCTTTTAATCCCTGCCCGATTTCACTTCCGAAGTCCTGTGGGGTAGCCTGTTGATGCTGATAGTCATCCGGTGGCCGCGGATCAGGTCGAACATCAGGAAGGATGTTAGGAACGTTGGCCATTGTTACCCTGGAGCCGTTGATTGATCTAACGTCCAGGGGGCACTGCTACCACCAGGGGTACTGCCACCATCAGCAGTAAACGTTCCAGGCAATTTAGCAACTCCGGACAATCCACTCAAAAAACTACCCGTAGCGCCAATATCAGCGCCAATTGGCGCGGCTGCTGCCTGATATTGATCAAGGCCTGCTTGGGCTTGGTAGCCTGTAGCTTGTGTACGGTATCCATACGCCTGTAAATTAGCATTCTCTTGCGTAGTATCTTGGTCAAGTGCACCAATTTGTCTAGTACCTTGTATAACTTTAGCAGCGGAACCACTATTAACATCAATATTATTAGCGGAGAGTCCGGCTTTAACTTGACCTAGCTGTTCACTCGCTTTTAATCCTTCTTCCTGCGTAGCAACTTCACCGGCTTGGGTAGAGTAAACTGCATTTTGCCCAGCAGTTGTAGCATTATTTTTTGCGACCGCAGCATTATACGAAGCAGCGTTTCCCTGCGCAATACCCCCACCAATAGTGCCAATAGCACTTAGCGCCGTACCAGCTAAAGCGAGTGCAGGAACAAAAGCCATTTACATGACAATCTCTTTTTTGTGGGGATATTCCATAAGTACTGTCGAAAAGGGGTTCTCGTCGTTCGGAACTAAACTAAATCCCAGGTGTCTTGCAAAGTTGTATGAGGCTTTGTCTTCTAGTAGGATATTAGTTATGAGTTGATGTCGTGTGTCCATCATGATCGCCAATTGCCGTTTTGCTTCACGGTACACGGCACGTGGGAAGCCCGTGGAAGCCCATTCCGCCAAAACAAGCCACACATACCCCATTCTCGAAATAAACGGTCCCTCCACACCGCCAAGCCCGGCAAGCTTACCATCGATAAGCCACGCTTTGCAATACCAAGATGACATAAAACATTCGTATAATTGTCTATGCGGGCGCACTCCAAGTTTAATAACTGCCTTCTCATGTGCCTCTCGCATAGTCCTAGCTAACTGTCCACAGTGAAAGCGTTTCCCTTCTACAATTTCGAACCTATGGACCGGCTCAATTCGGTCTGAATACGCATGGCTCACGAGCGTTTCCCCTTATCCTTAATTTGTAGGTCTGGTATATCTCCCGGAAGTATCTCAGGTATCAACGCCAGGATACTTAACGGTAACGGCAGGTTTTGTTCTATCGCCACTTGACCCCGTGTAGCAAAGTCACTTCCTAAGATGACACGAACATCTCCAGTATACAAAGGCAACGTCGGGTTTCCAAAATACGGTATGGATTTGTTTGGAACTACATTAAGATTATTCCATTGCGGAGCCAACTGTAGTGGGCTAAACGTAGCACCGTCAGGTTGATTTTCACCAGATTCAAATGCGGCTGAGGCTTCAACTCTGATCGTCGCAGCTGCAATTTTCTTTCGTTGACCTTGGACGGTTGGTGATCCGGCATCAAGGCGGATGGTTTGTAGTTGTGCAACAAACGGGAGCCCGATGATGATCCGCGAGGCAGGAGTCGAAAGAGTTAATGTTCCTGCCGTAGATACCTGTGTGAGCGGGATCACCTGTCCGTCAGCAAGACCTGTCACATACTCATTAGCTAGATGTTCTAGTCCAGTTACATGTGTTATGGGCTGAGTTAAACTCCAATTATTTGGTGATTGTGGTCGGGGAGAGGTTGCGCTGCCGTCAACAATCACGTCACTTATAGGAATTGTTAATTCACCCGTTAGAGTTGTTCCGTTTGTGTAGGCAGTTATATTCGCTATACCACCCCCCATACGAAGTACACTACCGATATTTCCTGACGAGAATATCGAGGTAGAGGCCGTAAATGTGACGCTAGTATTTAATGTAAGCGTTGCATTAAATCCTGATCCGCCGTCACTTCCTGCTGGATCACTTGCGTAAACGGCCGGGGCAGTATACCCAGAACCTTGTGAAACTACAGTAAGTCCAGTTACCTCACCCCCGGAAATGGTTCCTGTGACTACTGCGCCTGTTCCCGGTCCTTCCCCGTTGGCATCAACTACAGTAAATGTCGTTCCAGCCGAGTACCCATTACCCCCAACAAGCCCTGTCGATCCTGTTATTTCTCCGCCAGGGGAACTCGCGGATACCGTAGCGTTAGGGTAAGTCAACGGATATTCTATAGCACAGTCTACACACCATGCGTCTTCGAGGGTGTCCCACTGTCGATTGTTCATTCGTTCGACGAGATACGTGGTACCTGCATTAAGAAAACGTTCTGTAGCTACATAAAGCGCATCGACTGGTGGTTCTACAATAGAACACACACTTACAAACATCCCCTGTGTATCATGCCGCGCCCAGCCGCTTATTTGTTGGCTCTTGTAGTAAGTTAGACTTAAAAGGACTCCATCACTGCGAACTGCCCACAGTAGTTTATTGGGCTGTTCACACCAGGCATTTTCAAGGATAGTAAAGTTTGTGAAGAGGTGTGTAGATATTTCTGTTAGGTCTATTGGTTCAGACAAAGCGTACAGTTGATAAGGCAGGTCGTAATAATACGATCCTTTAGACTCCACATATATAACGTCGTAGTTTATCCTGATCGGGACCACGAGTGGCGAAACCCCAGTAAACGCTTGAACAACTGCATCTTGATTAGTCGGTGAAATCGGCTGGACATTTGTTGCGAAGCTGCCCGCCCCGACAAGAAGCCAAGCAGACAGTCCGGTCATAACCAGAAGTCCACCAGAAGTTTGAATTAACCACTGGATACCATTAACCTGAACTCCCCACGGCGTGCCAGTGATCGCATCGGATGGAATCGGCGGAACTCTCGCATCAAAGTTTAAGTAAGCCCCAGGTTGGGATAACCAATAGGTATCTGGGTTATTCTGACTATTCGCGTAGGTCCGCCGTTCCTGAAAATAATTAACAACTGATGGGTAGTTACCGCTTTGCGAGCCAACAACTAATGCAACTGTTGCCCCAGTTCCACTGCCAATAACTGTTCCCGTATCTGTAGAAGCGTAGTTTTGCCCCGCGTTATTAATGATCCAGGCAGTTATAGAGCTATCTACTATAACTGGAGTGGCGGAGAATCCTGATCCAGTGGAAGTGGTTATATTAAGTTCCGCGTCTACATATCCAGTCCCTTGAACAACTGTGTTTACTTCTAATATCTGTCCATTAGCGAACGGATCAAGATGCGTTGGCGGAACTTGTTGATAGTCTGGGACTATATTATTGTCAATAAACTGGTTCCCGTTAGATTGTCCAACAAATCCGGGAAGTGATCCAGCGGGGATAGGCGCGCCATATCCGGGAGGGAACTTATAAATGTAGAAACCGTAGTTCTTTGGAACAGCATTCCAAGTTACTGTGATAGTTCCGGCCGTCGCAGCAATATCAACTGCACCGCCGACCTCTCCAGCGACCGACGCAATACTTTCTGTTCCATCCGCCGCTAGAGCTGTTACACAATATTCATAGTTAACTGTCCCTGTAGTACTAGCAATGCAAGTTACTGCAGTAGGTGGATCAATAGATGTAACAGGACTCGCTTGCGTAAGCGTCCAGAAATAGTCGTTAAAACGTTCAAGGTCCTGTGGAGGGTACTCTGTTCCGGTTAGTTGGTTCACGCAACAGATAGACATAACATCAGCAGACTGGGAATATTTAAGCCAGGGAAGGTCCTGTTCATTCCAAATAGTTGAAAGGGTATATATCCGGGCTGCTGTTCCGCCCGAGACGTAGGCAGGTCCACTAGTGGTATCTATCGCATTCCCGTAAATGTCGTATAGTTCAAAACCACTTGTAGTCGAGCCTTCAACAACATAGGTTTGATTGTTTAATTGTGTTGGGCCGATGATTCCACTAAGATAGACCCAGTCGCCATTGTTAAACGCATCAACCGCTCCGTAAGATAAAGTAAACGTCGCGCCTAACCCGACACCAGACGTTGATAGTTGTGAAACAGGATTAGGTGGAGTACTGAAATACACTCCGTGCGCGGAGACAGTGACAGTATTTACACCAAATATTGCAAAATAAAATGTGGCGCCCACTCCAGACCCAGACGTTGATGCCTGAGTCATGTTTCCGCCTGGAGGATTCTGTGTAAACACCCCATGTGTTGTAACATCAACAGATAAGACACCCATAGTCAAATTAAATGTACATCCTCCTATTCCGTTGCCGCCCATGGGCTCCGCGGAGGGCACAGCTGGATTTACTGTATAGTTCCCCGCTTCGACAATTCCTATAATAGACTGAACACCACCAAACAAAAGATTACATTCTACAAGAACCTTAGTCCCTGTTCCTGTAGTCCCCTCCATTATCCCTGTAGTCGCGCCTGATGGTCCTCCAGTTCCACCAGAGACAACACTTACCTGTAAAACTTGGGTTGATTGAACAGTTGCCACTGCCGCAGGAGAGGCGGTTCCTCCGGCTAGAGTTATTGTATCTGCCGGGGCGTATTCACCGCTCGTTCCAGGCTCATTTACCGAAATGGCTAATAATGTAGTAGTTGCGACAGCTAATACCGCTGGCGTCGAATAATTCCCACCGGCTACGGTAACTGTATCACCGGGAGCGTATGTTTGGGTAACTGCTGTGTTACTAGCAACTGTTGCAGAGGTTACACCATTTGCGGTCGCAGATACAACTGCAGGAACCGCTTCTGATACTCCTGTTATAGTGATAGCTGGTTCAGTTACGAACGAGCCATTGAATACAACACGCATGTACTGCTCGCCGAACTCCAGAGAGAGTCCTTGCGTTATACTGAATTGAAATGGTATCATTCGCGGGGGGTAATTACGCCCAGTTTGTTTAGAAAAGCCTACAAATGAGGTCCCCGCGCGGCTGTACGCCCCACCTCGATAAGATACATAAAAATTTCTAAGAGTAGAACATGCCGCAGCATACCGAGCAAGATCGACATGCCCGTATAGACTAGGCGAAACTTCCCCAGCAGTAAAGTTTGTCTTTATAAGAGGAACTGCCATTAGTACGCCGAATCATTCCCGCCCATATCCCAACCTCCACAGGAGTCCCAGCCGTAACCAAGGACGCCAGAACCTCCAGCTTCCCCACCCCAGTTACCATAACCTGTTCGCCGAAAACGAATCCAGTCGGTCGCGAAGTCACTAGAAGACCACGCCTCATTACCGTTTGCTACTCGGGCCAGTTCAAGTTTTTGCTTTAGGATGCCAAAATTTTCCCGCCGCATCGTCATGCCAAATTTCTTATCTTTGTTTAGTGGAAGAGCTATTTCTGCCGCAAGGAAGGCAACCATTGCTGCCCGGAAAAGAGAGTCCCACTGACTAGGATATAGAACAAGTTGAGTATAGACTAAAAGGGCATTCCGAACGTTTGTTAGAATAACTGTACGTCCTCCAGGACTAATGCCTTGAACTTCCCAGTTGACTGTCCCAGTAGGTGCAGGATAATTAGGATCGTTCGATAAAAGAAAACGTGCTGGACGTAATCGTCCACCAGGAGGAATTGTTGACGGGGCGGTAGTAAGTGATGCTCCCTGGTTAGGTGGAACAATATTTCCCTGTGGTATAGGTAAATTTTGTGGCGGGTTCCACGGAACAAATCTAACTTTCATGCAGTCGATTGGATATGCATACTCGTAAAGCCAGGGAACAGGTACGATATTAGGCAAAACTGTCTGCGTAGCATCTGCAATAAGTTGCATCGGGCGTTGCGCGCGAGCAAAGTCCCAGTGTGCTCCCCGAAACAGTTGCATTAAACATTGACGATACTGCCGGAGACAGATTTGAGCCTCGCGCGTACCTTCTTCAATGTCACCAATGACAGTATCACTACCAGCGGCATCAATAGCTTGCTGGGCTATGTCTGTTGGTGTATTCATTCCTGATTACTCTTGGCAATCTGTTTGGCTTGACCCTGTTCTGGGATAAGGATTTTCTCTACATCTAGGCCTTTTAATCCTGGTGCAAGTTTTTTTGCTAACTCTATAATAAATTCCTCTGTAAAATCTGCGTCCCAGGTAGTAGGATCAGTAACTCGACCTGTGTAGACGATGATAGCACTTGGGACGTTTGTTAGTATAACTCGCTGCGCAGGAGTAAAGTTATTATCGTTATCCACACTGTACGGCCATGGTTGGGGATCAAAGTTAGGAACGAACACAGCAGTAGGTTTAACTGATCTAATCTTGAGCGCATCAGCAGGGTAAGCGTATTCATAAATCCAAGGTTGTGGTGGATATTGTGAAGTCCACGGAGATAAATAAACCATCGGAGCCTGTTTTAGTAACACACTGTTAACATTTCGTTCTAAGAACTCCCAGTCACCATCTATCATCAGCGCGTCACGTGTTTGCCCATAGATATCCAACGCTTTCTTTGAAATGATGGACCCGTCATAGAGGTTCCCGATTCGATCCATAGAACCGAGTGCAGTAAGTGCTGCATTGATCGCGTCAGCCGGTGATTGAATTGAACTAGTCACGACGTCCCTGCATGAAACCGCTTATTTGAGCGGAACTTTCGTAGTATTGTTCCGCGAGATCAGGCCGTCCATCCTTACCCATAGCAAGTTCACTCGCTAGGAGGCGCACAACTGCTTCTTGGAATCCGGGGTCCCAGACAGACTCCTGAGGAAGATTATCGTAGACAGCGGAAGCAGCGGCGAGGTTCGTCTGAATTACTTTAGTTTGAATGGAAGTAACTAAATTATTTGCAACTACCCAATTTATAGGTAGAGGATCATTAACATCAAATATTGCTGGCGGGAGGAGTTGCCAAATCTGAACGGCGTTGGCTGGGTAGGTATACTCATTAGCCCATGGGAATGGCGGCGTGTTACCAGTAACTACAAGTGCAGCAGTTGTCCTAGAGAAGTCCCAATTAAACTGTCTTCCAACAGTTCTAACTACCCATGGGTAAAGATAGGATAAAATAACACCAGAAGGCGATGAGTCAAAATTAGGGGAAGACCCGGTAACAAGAGGTTGGTTGTTACCGGATAATTGTAGTGCTTGATTGGCGACTATCGTAGAAGTTAAGGGCAATACCGCCTCTAATCACGATTTCTTTTCATCCGGAGTTGGTTCCAGGTATTGTTCCATGCGCGCTATAGCAATCGGATCAGTAACGATTCGCTTGGCGCGGTCCATGATCATTCTGATGTCATCAAGGCTCATGGCGAGCTTGTCTTTGCCGTAGATGCGGATCGCGAGACTACCAGCTTTAACATTACTGGAGTCTGCTCCACGCCCACTTGCGTCTGTAAGCGGATATGTCAGCACATCTTGAATTACACTGCCGATCGTCATCATATCCTTGCGAGCGCGGATCGCGCTGGCGGCTCGCGCACATCGAGCGGGCCATGCTTCTGGACCCATTCGCCGTTGCGGTAGACAAACGTGCCCCTCATGGCCGCGGCTTCAAGTGGAACGCCGCCGCTATCTTCGCGTCGGCCGGGTCGGCGTTGCCCGAGATTTGACGCGCCATATAGTTGAGTACGGCTGTCGCCGCGACCCGCTCGTCATGTTGCGCCAGCTCGGCTTGCGTCAGCGTCACCGTGGAAGAAGGCACGATCGCCTCCTCGGCGAACGCGGCCAGCGAGAGGGCCCAGACGACGAAGGCGGCTGTTATTATCGTGGTCTTCATGGGATTATCCCCAGCCTACGCGCTGCGTCTGAGGCGTCTTTCAGCGCGGGATTTGTCGCCTCGTTGGCCGCGTCGGCGGCTTTCTTCTCGGCTTCGTATTTGGCAACCCCTGTCTCGCACATCCTGTCCCAACCTGGCCGCCACCGGGGCGCAACAGGTCTGTTGGCGCTGTCTCCCTTGAGCGCTACTCTAGCGTGCGTCTCGCCGTTGGCCACGCATGCGTCATGGAGCGCGGTTGTGTCGGCGTCTTGGGCGTGCGCCAATACGGTTAGGTACAGCACTGCTACCGCGAGCGCGGTGAGTTTCACCAGTTTCATGTGTGCTCCTTCTCAATTAAGCCTTGTAACGGCGGCCTTATATGTATGGGTTGCGGCAAACCCGTTATATATTCGATAGGTTCCTGACACGCTGTCGTAGGCTACAGACGATTTCGAGGTGGCCGGCGATGTTGTGGATGTCACGAATGTAGCAAATGGAGATGAGCCGGCAACGAACGAACAAGCGCCTCCGTAGCAGGTATATATGCCGATATCTCCTTGCGAGTCGTCGGAGACTGCGACCGTGAACGCTGCACTCACCGTCGCGAACGCGATATAACTGCCCGTCAGGACAGCAACTCCTGTCTGTCTAGAGACGTCCAGAGACGGCCCGTTCGCAATAGGCGACTCCGCTGAGATGGTCTGCTGAAACCAGCCGTACCCCCAAGGCTGGCCGGCGAGCCCGATGTCTATTCCTCCCGGAGTGACCGGACTGAGGCTGGCGCGCTGGTTGACGGTACAAGCTGGCTCGCCCCCGATCCCGGTATTGTTGTAGGCCGCGAGACATCCGCCATTGATCCCGACTAGCCCCTGATAGGTGCCGTTGATATAGCCGTTGAAATCCATGTCTGAGTTTTCGTGGCCGGCGTCCCAATATTGAAAGCCAGGATTGATCGCAAAGGCCGTGTCTTTGAGGACGCTCGCGCCGTTGACTGCCTGGAAATCGAGCAGCGCCGAGTGCGACGTGCTGAAATCCGCGAGATAGATGCTGACAGGATCGGTAGACAAAGACGCCGCAGAGCCGGCGCCGTAGCCGACAAAGACCAGGCTGTCGGTACCGCTCCCATAAGAGTTGATCACGCCGGGGGTAGCTTGGCCCGCGACGCCAACAAGAACCTCGCCGGTAAACGTCGGGGAGATCGAACCGACCGGGCCGCCGCTCCCCGAGGCCGTCCCGGCGAGCAATGCGGCCACGCCGGGGCCGTAACCGGTGGTCTGCGTGCCGGGCACGGGATAGGTGATCCCGTTGATGATGAAGCTGAGCGGAAGCTGCGATGCACCGCCGCCGGCCCCATAGGTCAGCAAGCCCCCGCCCTGGGCGTCGGCGTCGAGGCAAAGGTAATGGTAGCCCGTCGCGTTCGTGGTCGGCGCGTCGTAGTCACAGAAATTCGTGCCGTAAGGTCCATTGCCAGCGTTCGCCGCCGGATAGGAGTTGACCGGGCTACGAACCGTGATACCGATTTCATTTGGATTAGTTCCCGGCGGTCCACCACCAGCTCCACCGCCATCTTGGACTATCGGTTGAGAGTTACCAAAACCGCCAATGTATTGTGGGACATGTCCAGGTGCATTAGGGCCAGCCTGCAAAAGGGTTTGCTGTGCAAGAGCACTGCTGGCGAGAAGTAGACCTAACGCGAAAGCAAGTAAGAATTTCATTTATTTGCCCTTGGGTGGAACAACTTCAGTTTCGCTTACTGATTCTATCTTGTCGTGTAGACCAATCGCGCCTGTGGATCGAAATCATTAACGAAGTGTGCCATCATTCTTCTCCTTCCGAGAGTTCATCTTCGACTGCCATCTTTTCGATTTGAAGTTCTACTCGGCAGCAATCGTTACTCAAGTTAACGTTAGTTACTGTAGCGAAGGCTTGAATGTGAAGGTAATCACCTGGTTTACATGCACGATCAAGACCTAGTTTATCAATTTCTTCGTGGGTTAGGCATATCCGAAGTCCACAGGGATACAAGGGCTTCGTTGCCATAAGCATATCGTACTGCGTCTCGTCGTCCATTTCCATGTCGACAAGTTTCCACATTATTTTAGCTCACTGAGAATAGCTTGTTTGATGCGCTCGTAAAGAGAGGGCGGCGCAGGTTCCGACGGCTGGAGGTTTATATAGGTGACAGCTCCCGGTAGAGTAGTAGCTGGTTCATTCTTAAGTGTAACTTCCGCCACAAGTGCAGACGGCGGTTTTACGTTCATTGCAATTGCTTTAGCCTTGATCCCAGCTAATCGTGCCGTCCAGCCTTTTCCAAAGTATTTCCACGTAGACAAACTTTGGAAAAATGCAAGGCGAGCGGCACACAGTTCCGTTATAAGAACGGGTGAACTATGTGTGACTTCGTCGAGGGTTTCTTCTCCGAGTATCCCATCCTCATGAAGTTTCAGGCATGATTGAAGCAACTTGATCGCCTCAGTCGGACCCGATCCCCAGGCTGTATCCACCATAACCAGATCAAGACCATCAAATAACCTATCACCCTGCACCGGGTTCCAGAAATACATTCGGTAAATATCCTGACGTTCTTCCACAGTCGAAGTGCGGATAGCCGCCGGTACTAGATGCATAGCCTTTCGCCAGATATTATACGTCGCCTGTGTGACCCCGGCCATAGTGGCCCCGCCAGGATCATGCGGATTATCTACGAATCCTCCTTCGAAACTCTCAGTTTCGTTGAAGCAGGAAAGGAAGTTTTGTGCGGACATAAACAGATTCCTAGCTACGATACCAAACTACTAATTGAATACCAAGCAGAATAAATCCTGCTATACACATACTAACACCAATAAGAAATTCTCTTCCATAACCAGAAGTAGCACTATCAGACATACTACCAGCAAGTCCATAAAGAGTTATATATCCGCCCCCAACTAATAATATTATAATGAGAAATGTGCTCCACGCATAAAACATTTTATTATACACCAGCTACAGGAGGTGGCGGAGCACCGCCGGGAGGTCCACCCGGCGCAGGAGGTTCTGCGCCGCCTGGTGGTGCCTGTGGAGGCGCAGCCATTTCAGCGGCTTGGCGGGCAGCTAGTTCATCCTGTTCTTTTTGATGACGTTCGTGCATCTGATCATGCTCGTTTTTGTGGTTCCCGTGCATATCTCGACGTTCACCGCGATGTTTTTTGTGCATACCCTCGCGTTCGGAAGCGTGCTTTTCTGGCAGGGCCATGCCCCCAGCAACCTCAGTCCCTGGTTCGCCTTTCGGTTCGGGCTTTTCCTCTTTCTTCTCCGGCTTCTTATCCTCTTTCTTTTTATACATCTCGCGCATGGACGCCATGTGATTAGTCCTTTTTATAAGCGTTTTTCAGCCGTGGGAACTTTTTGGCTACTTTTTCCTTGATCGTTTCTTGTTCAGCTGAAGATGCATTACGTTTGCTATACATCAGGGCTAATCGTGCATGTTTCTTATCTGGGATAGGGTAGCTGCCGGAGCCAGCGCCTTTCGGTCCTTCGCCCTTACCTGGAAGGGCAAAGTCCTCTTTGGGGAGGCTCTGGCGAGTCTTTGCAGAAAGTTTACCCCATTTCATGCGCGTTGCGTCCGCTGCAGTTAACATTAGAGACGAGCGTTAAACCCAAACCAACCAGAACCAGCGGCCGCATCAAGGCCACACGAAATCCACTGAGTTTCAGTGGTCGTGATGAAACTGACTGAACCCATGGTGAACGGAGCAGCCGCCGTTGATCCGACTTGTAGAATGGCACCAGAAGAGCCTGTACCGGCTAAGACCACAGGAGTAACTGAAGTTGGGGCAATTTTCCAGGTCGTGGTTGAGATACTGGTCGTAGTTTCGTCCAGTGTTGGAGTTTTATACATCGGCTGCGGGAAAGTGAAATTTATGGAACAGTGGGTAGTTGTATCATAATACCCGGTGCCCTGAATGTTGCCCGCCGTGGCACCTTCATTAACGCGGTAATAGTAAGCGTACTGTGCCTTCGCTTCGTCCTCAGCAAGTCGACGATAATAGCCGGGTATCGTAGCGTATTGAGTCCCATTGTTAAGAGGAGTGCTGATAACCGAGCCATTCATAACATATCCGGCTGTCGCGTTTACAAACAGGCTAAGCGTCCCCTTTTCACGCAACTCGATGTTGTCGAAGTAAAGCGCGTCGGTAGTTCCAGCCGTTCCAACCGGAGTGTAACAAAGGGCGACGGCGACCTCAGTGGCAGTAACTGGAATACTCGCGACCGCTGCTACGCGGTAGGCTGCGGAAACTGTACTCAATGGAATAATAGCAGCCGTGGCGTTCGCCTGCCCCGTCCAACCGGAAGAACCGCCGCCACCTGCGTTCAGGCCGAAGGCTAGATTTACTGTACCTTCATCGGTGGAGGTGCCAGTTACTATGTATGCCGTTACCCCAGTACCTGAAAAATTCGCTCCCGTGTAGACATTAAAGTCAAGTTCAGCAATTTTTCCTTGGAGGTAGTATGAATTCTTACTACTTATCTCCTGCGCCATGCACATCTGGATGACACCAGTCTGTGCAGCAGTTCGTTGCATTCGAAAGGTATTAGCACTGCCAACAGGAAGTGCAGCTGCTGTAGACGATTTCGTGATCGTCATAGCTGTGCTGGTCCCGGACCAGTAGGCCCACATGTCTGGGCCACCGTAGGTCAAAGTGCCAGTAACACTGGCCCCGGTCGTACCAACCTGCCATAAATTGTCGTCTGCGCGTCCACCTATCAAGAAGTCGTTCTGAAAACCAATGCCGACGCTTCCAGCGAGACTAGAGATACTAGCGTAATAAGACTGTGCCTGCCCAACACCGTTGACAACGTCCTGAAATAGATCAGCTGGGCCAATGGATTGAATCTGCGGCGGCTGGTAAGGCTGAGCACTGGCAAGGGCAGTGCTGGCCAAAAGGACTGCAGTGAATCGAAGCAACTTATTCATTTTGGTCTCCTTAACCAAGGACTAGATAGTTGTATGTGCTGTTATCGCTACCACCAGCTGCTACGGTGGCGGTGCCCGCACTGACGCTGATTACCGTGAGGTAGGGTTCACCACTAATCGCACCACTTGCGGTTTTAAGCGTGAACTTTATAATTGAGTTAGCCGTAAGTGCAAGTCCAGTCAAAGACCCCGCACCACTAACTAAAGTCACCGTGCCGCCGCTTGAAGGAACAGCTGAGACTTGCGCACCACCATTATACGGGAACGATCCAGCTACTGCAATCGGTGAAGTTAGTTGCTGTCCACTCGCTGGAACTGTCATTTACGTCTCCTAAATACTTGAACTAATAGCAAGTGACTCAGCGGCAGCACCTGTGGTACTTATTCGGTAGTTCACCGTGCCGGAAGTATAGGCGAGACAGTTAGGGCGATAGAGAATGTTTCGCTCAGGTTCGCCGAAGGTAACACGAACAGGGGTTCCGACGTTATACTGCGCAAGAGTTCCGCCGCCTCCGATGTTGCAGGGAAGCCAGGTGCTCCCGCCGTCGAAAGACCACTCTAGTTGTACTGTAGCACCAAAAGTGACGCCTGCTCCAGTGAAAAGAGCAGCAGTGTCGATTCCGGTTGTAACTGCGCTGTTGGTAAGTGCGAAGTCGAATGGAAATTGTCCTGATTGGTTGGGGAAGACTGTAGGTGCAGCAGAAAGTTGAACTATACCTTTGGTCCCAGGGCCATTTACGTTTTCTGCCACAGCCTGGGTTAAGATTGCAGTGACTGTAGTTCCGGAGAGAAGGGTGATTCCTTCCCGTGTGGAAGGAATAGTAACTGTTGCACCTAGAAGATTAGCAGTTGATTCGAGACCGCTAATCACCCCGGAAGCATTGATGTTTCCTGATAAAGTAATTATTGGAAGGGCTAGAGTTGCAGTTGTTCCTACTAGAACGCCAATTGTGGTGCCGCTGGGAACGTTTGCACTGTTAATACTAGCTCCGACGCCGAGTCCGGTTGCGCTGCCAACTGTTGCAGAGAGCGAACCATTTGTAGTTGTTAGCGTTGTGTTGATCGACGCCCACAGGGCGAAATTCATTGGACCGCGAAAGGCGAAACAACGGCCCGGACCTACACCGAGGAAAGTTCCTGAGAGGACAGAGTTAGCTTGATCTCCTGCGTTAGGAAGACCTGATGCAGCGACACCTAATGGAGCGGGAATGCCCACTCAGTTCTCCTTTAAGCAGCTGGAACCTGGATTGGCGGCGCAATACTTCCAAGTACATTCTTCGCCATCGTCTGACCGGCCATACTGGACTTGTGTTTGACACTGAGGCCGGTGGACTCTTCCGCTATATTCATGCCAAAGGACATGACAGTCTCACGAGCCTTAGGAATCCGCTTGCCCCGAATCATGATCTTGTTGTCGGTTTCGTCCTTTTGGAAATCAGGGACTTCCTTGCCAACAAGATCGATCGAATCCTTGTAAGCGGCGTAGATTTCTTTGGCAGTGTCATTAAGAGGCGCAAGCGCCATGTTTGGGACTCCGGCCCAATCGATTTCAGTAGGCATTGCCTTATGCGTAGCATCATCAGCCCAGAACGGAGAGAGAAGGTTGTCCGCGAGGAGTGTTTTGGCGATGACTTGGTAAGTAGCAGGACGGCCTTCGACGCGTGCAGCCCGGATTAAGGCGAACATCCGCTCCTGGGCTTCAGCCCACTTTTTGACAGTCTGCGGAGAGAAACGCCGGCGACCAGTACCCTGATCGTTCAGCGTGGCTATGGCCATCGCCAGGGCGTCCATGGTTGCCTCAGTTGAGGCACCTGCTGGGGCGGGCTGTTTCGCCGAGAGTTCGTTCAACAGGTCTTCCTTGAACTTCGCCATCGCAGCGAGGAACTCTGGAGTCTCTGTAACAGGACGTAAACTATCTAAACCGGCCATTAGGACACCACGTAGTTCTTAGGCTGGAATTTGGCGAACGTGTCATCACGGCCACCAGGGGGAACAACAAGCGCCGAAGAGATAGTTCCGGCGGTGAAGTTAGTGGCAGAAGGGACCTGGAATAGAAGACGTAGGAACCTGGGACGAAGTCCTGCGGGAAAGGGTGGAAGCCAAGGCAGTCGGCAGAACACAGTGTTGGCGATAAGGTTGGCGACTGTCTGTGCGCCACTTTCACCTATGGTTTGCCAGGTTCCGGGCTGATTAGATCCGTTATCCGCTGCGGCCTGAAGTGCGGCGTTCAGGGTCGCACTGTTCGCAGTCGTGAGGGCCGTTCCGATGGCAATGGCCAGTTCTGGGCGCTCACCAACACCCATCGCATCGGCCTGACCGAAGGAATTGGTAGTTCCCCAGATCGATGGTGGGGTGACACCAAATCCTGCGCCACTTAAATCGATGATGTTAAGGGACGGAATGTTTACTCCCGCAGCGGCCACAAGCGAAAGTGGCGATCCGATCGGGACAAAGGAAAGTAGTGCATCAGTGATCATGAAAGTGTTCCTTAAACCACACGGGACTCAGTGGTGAGCAACTGATCCGAGACCTTGATCGGGATTTCATCAATGCCCATCGTGGGCTTACCCGCGTAGTCTTCGAGGCGGATGAGCACGTTACGATCGCGCATCGCTTGAACGTCCATCCAGTGGCGGCCAGTACGACACACGTAGATAACTGGTCGGATGCCGGGGGCACTATCATTCGGTGCATCAGTTTTAGTGATGCCCGAGGTCGATCGCGTAAGGTGCGGCGGGAACAAAAGAAGCTGACGAATCGTCGCGAAGATATCGAGGGGAATGGTGCCAGCAAGACCCGCGTTTGTTACGTCAATGTTCGCGATCCGGCCGAAGTAGCGCCAGTCTTCAATACACAATCCCATCATATGACGGAACCAAGTTGTGTAGGCCTCGAAACGGTTTCCAAGGGAGTCGTAACCTGGGACGGTGTCTCCCTTGTCTTCCATAACAAGACCGGCTTTGGTCCCGCGAGGATAGATCTGATAGCCGGTACGCATTCCCCAGCAGCAGAGCCAGATAGAGCAGTTCGAAGACCCGGTTCCGCCTCCATCAATCACATTTACCGCGTTTTGTGCATTCGCAGTTGAAACTGTGTTGTAGTAGGTAGAAAGGCCGATGAACTCGGCAGGGTTGGCAGCGGTGTTGCCGTACCAGTAGGTCTGTTCCGCCGTCTGCCCCATACCTTCAAGAAAGGCGACGTCTTCGGACTCACGAAACTCGCCGATGTCTCCAGTCATTTCTGCGAGAAGACGGTCGACCTGGCTGTAGTCTTCAAGAGTTCCCAGGCCGACCCGTGCTTTACCGGTCGTGCTCTTAGAGTATGGGATACCCATATTGATTTGGCGCCACTGCCCCGCAGGAATCGAGGTCCTGTAGGCGAACTCGTGCCCGCCCATCTCCGAGGCTTCACGAACAGGCATGTCCTCAGGAAGGACAACCGACTGCGAAAGCATTTCCGCGATAAGATGTTGTTCGCCCGCGCCAGTCATACGACTGGTAACGTCCGCGATAGTAGGCCATGCGCCAGTTGCCATTTTAATTAACTCCGGTTAGAACTAGGATGGGTGTAAACATCGCGGAATCTACCTGCTGGGGGTTTGCCGATATCTTTAGGTGGCTTCGCTGGTGCGGATGGGACGGAAGGTTCATCGAATACGTTCCCTACGCGATAGAGCATTTTATTGAAGATAGGGTGTTCGCCAACACCAGTTATACGGAGCATCCGATTGAAATCGGCCATGTCAGTTTCGTACTGGGCAGTGCCAGGTTTGGCGTCTGAGACGAACTGATCCCTCATCCGAGCGATCACGCCTTTGGCCGTTTCAAGTCCTGCGCCGCCAATTAGGGGATCGGAGTGAATCTCTTTCACCCATTCCGCCCGGGTGTTGTTAAAGATTTCGATCTGTTGGCGTTCAAGCTGTTTGGCATAGACCTGCATTTGTTTATTGTGGAGGTCGATCAGACCCTGAGCGCCGGTGGAAGGGTCAGCGCGGAAAGCATCGAACGCAGCATGGGTTTCAGTGCGAATAGCGTCGTCCATACGAAGGGATTCTGGGAGGGTGTACTTGTATTCAACTGGTGCAGGGGGAACAGGAGCCGGGGGCTCGACAGATTTCGCCGCATCAACAGGCTTTGCAGGCTCAACTGGTTTAGCAGGTTCGACAGGCTTGGCTGATTCTACTGCCGGTTCCAGCGCTTTCGGGGGTTCTTTTACCTTTAAGGTTTCGAGGAAGGTTGGCGTGTCAGCCGGATGGACGGGCTCCGCAGGTATTTCGGGCGGTAAAACTGGAGCCGTCTCTGGCACAGAAGTGATTACTGGCGGAGAGACGGCTCCAGTACCCTCAGCCGAAGAGGGGGGCGCTACAGCTGAGGAAACAGGATCATCATTCATTTCGAGAATCTACCGTCATGTTCGCGGCGCATCAGACGGACTCCGTCGTAGTCAAGAACTTCCCAGGAGTCGTAGTAACGGTGGACGAGAGACTGTTCGCCAGCATGGAACCAAGTAGCCTCAGGTTGCGGGAAACCGTTCGGGCCACAATCGAAACGAGTGTTAAGGAACCCACCTGCAGTAAGAAGCCCCCACATCTCCCGGCGACCAATTTCAGTGGCGAAAACTCCACGCCAGAAATCTCCAGCCTCGTCGGCGACTTTGCGCTTACGGCGACGCTTGCGTTCGACTTGTTTGGGGTCGGCGGCGTCGTCAGGGGCATTTTCAGGAAGTTCTTCTTCATCATCATCGATCATTGGAGAATATGGGTGCCAGGGTAGTATTTAGGAAGTGCGCCAGAGGAAACAGGGATAGGAAGGATCGGGCCGATTCGGCCAGTTCGCTGGTCTTTGCAGGCCCAGGCCAGTTGTTCGCCCTTGCGCAGGTAATCTGCAAGGAAGTGGAAGAGTTCGAACATCTGGGCCTTCGGCGTGGCGAGGTATGGTGCATTTGGTACTGGAGTGCCACGAAGCCATCCCCCGGCCTGAGCGTGGAACTCGGCCATCTTTTTGGCGATGAAGAGCCAGCGGGTGTCGCCACCCCGCCAGTAGGCCACCTGACGGCAGCAGCCTTCAAGGAGGGAGAGGTGTTCGACTAGGGCTTTGTAGGTCCGGCCCTTTTTGGGGATAACTGCGAGTTTTTCACACGCCTCGACGGCGAGCCGGAAGGACTCAGACATTTGGTCGAAAATTTCGGTTTCAGTTAGCGCGCCCAAAGGAAGCTCTCACACGGAGAGGGCAGGCTGCACGAAAAGGAATGGAAAGGCAATGGGGGTTGCATGGAACGTGGGTATATGGTAACATGCCGGTATACACGGTAATGGATTTGCTGATGGATACGGCTGATTTCCTGTCTCGAAAAGAAGCTGCGCGATACCTGACACGTATCGGACGGAAGATCAGTTTTTACACATTAAATAATTTGGCGAGTAATGGAAATAAAGGACATGGGCCGAGGTTTATGAAGTTTGGAAATAGGACGGTTTATAGAAGGGAAGACCTGGATAAGTGGGTAATGGAGACAGGGAGAGTGGTGGAATGACACGTGAAGAAGTGATAGCTGCACTGTATATAGCTGGTAGTTGTGTGCATCTAAATGAAATCCCTCACGATAATATAGGACAATGGTTTTGGATTGTACCTATGGTTGAACCAATACTTATAAATACTGAAATTGCCAATCTATCTTATCTGTTGATGAGTACTGCAATTGAAAAGGTTGTGGAACTATGAGACTCAGGCGTATTTATATAAGACGGGCCGGCTGGTGGTGGGAGGAACTTTGTCTAGTATCACCACTGGAATTTGCGTTGGCAGTAAATAGTAAAAAGGTCCCGCAATTCGGAGTTTGGGCAAGAATAGCAAGTAATGTAATTGCTATTTACCCTAAACGTAAATCTAGCGAAGAAATTGGGAGGGAATATGAATGACTGAGAAACTATATGTGATTGTGATGGGAGTCGGGTGTTATTCTTCTCGAAACACTACACCATTTTTAATACTGAAAGACAAAGAGAAGGCAGAAGAACTGATCAAGAAATTGGATGTGATTCATGCGGTTCGTGATGCTACACTATGTAATCACAGGAACAAACACGGGCAATATCTAACACAGGAACAAGCACGGGAGGCATATACTAAACTTCTCGGAGAAGAACTTGGTGCTGAAGTCTATGTAGAAGACTATTCTTATCCAATTGACTGGGAATTGAATGAGGTAGCCTATGATCCTACAACTTAACCCACGAATACCACTGATGACGCCAAAAGGGTCTGGCGAGGCTATAATTTTTCGTGATCCGGGGCCAGATTATGATGATCAGTGGGTAGTTTTGCTGAAAACCAATGAAATATGGACTTTTAAGAATAGTGAGGTTAGGGGAGTGGAAAATGTAACGGAGGGACGCCCACTGCTTCAATCTGGCGGCAGGCCAGGCACAGTAAACGATTATATAGATCTAGATGCAGCAAAACACAGAGGTTTCAAATGGATGGACTACTAATGATCCCCCGACGGAACTTTTTATTCGGACTTGGAAGTCTTTTCGCCGCGCCGGCGATAGTAAAGATTGATGGTTTGATGAAACTGTCGGTGCAGCCGAAGCAGGTTATTTATATCAATAGAACTATCCGCACCGTAGAAGACTTAGAACGCTATCGAAATGATCCTATAGCATTTGCAAGACTCATAAAATTTGAATTAGAACCTTGGCAAGTTAAACAAGTAGCTACGGGTTGGCCAAACATAAAAAATAGATACACTAAAGGTACAGAATGTCACGAACAGTTAGTAAAGTATCTTACAGGACTAACTTAAGTATATGGTGACGGCGATCATTTCGGTTGCTGCTCGGCATCCTGCTCGGCGTCCTGCTCGGCGTCGTCTTGCTTGATCGTGTCCTGTAGAGCCGCAATCATCGTGTTGGCATGGCTGAGATTTGCCGCGTAATCTTCTGCGCGTTCAACGTAGGCTTTCGTCGTCGCGCCAAACTGATTGCGGCACTCGGCAAGTGATGCGCGGATATCGTCGGCGCTCAAGATGGGGGCTTCTTGGGCCGCCCCCGCTGACGCAGCCGAAAACATGAGCGACAGAACAAGATACCTCAAGATTGCCTCACTGGTTTTCATGTCACATTCCTACCCAAGTTGATCCATTATAAAACACCGGACATTTTACTGCACCGCCGCCGGTTAATGCTAGTCCAGCTCCTACGCAAGCCGTCAACTGGTCAGTTACAAAAGAAAAGCCAGGAACAGCAGGAGTCGGCAGTCCCGCCACCGTGTGAGGCACGCCTAGGGCGTGGACGTCTGCTTCGATTGTCCCTGCCACGCTTCCAGCCGCTCCAGTTCCGACACCGATTATACCCGCCCCGACGTAGGAAAACCCGCTCGTATTTGCCCCGCTCACCGATGCATTTGGGTTAAATCCGATAACTGCTGTCGTTCCAAAGCTTAATTGATTTGGCGAACCCGAATAAGACGACATAAATATATTTCCAGCAGTGCTAAATAGAGCCAATCCGACAGGGTTTGTGGCTCCTATAGCAACACTGTATGGGGTAAACCAGTTATTTGCGTATGTAGAATTAAAGTCAAGACGGCTCGTTCCGCCCAGGACCAACTGAAATGGATTAGGAAATGAATATGTTAGCCCGCTGCCGGGACTATATTCATCTGTACCGACCAACTCCAATTGATTTACATTCGCCTGATTACATAAAGTTGCAACTCCTAACCCAATACCTCCACCGATAAACTGAATTTGCGTCGCGCCGTTTGTGCCGAAATCTACTAGACAGGCCGGAGACGAAGTGATCCCTTCGATGCTTGGATTGACGAACCGAACTCTTGTCACGCTAGTTTGGGCCGAGCCAGCAAATAACAGACCAGCACCTCCGTTGATCTTTAAATTAGTAAACTCCGTCGTGTCAGAAGACACAAGTTCAACGCCCGTATTTGATCCCTGACTATTCACTTCAATGTTATCAAAATGACTATCGCCGCTTGGCGACGGGCTATTAACTAGTATTCCATTGTTTGTCCCAACAAGATTATTTATAAAAATATCAGTAAACCAATTCGAGATAACTCCTGTCCCTGTGAAAATTCCTCCCCATGTATTATTGATATTGATGTGTGACATGCGAAGAGACTGCACATACTGTCCGGCACCTGATGCGCTTGCAATATTGAATGCGTACCCAGCTGAAGGAGTTATAGTAGCGGCTTGCGAAACTGCGAAGTCTCTTATCCACATGCCTCCGCCAGGGATTTCATAGTTGATAGTGAAGATATTTGCCGTCGTACTCCTATTCCAAATAACTGTCGCGTATGGTCCATCACCGAAAAAATCATTCGGCGTGCCAATAGTGAAACCGCTCGTGATGTTATAGTTTCCATACCGGAGATGAACTGGCTGCCCAGAACTTGCGCCAGCGGTTATCGCGGCGGAGATTGCTGCGGTATCATCGTGATTAACGATCTGGCCCGTTGCGGTTGCCGACGCATTAGCCCCTAGGGTAAATGTATTACCGACGATCGCCGATACCGTCGTGACCAGTTCGGTATTTCCTCCTGCCCCGGCATTATGGACGGCAATGCCCATGCCAACCGTCCATCCGGCGGCAGATGCGACGACAAGGGAATTGTGCCCGGACGAAATTGTGCCCGTCGTCGTCGTAATAACGCCAGCCGCATTATATTGAGAAATCGAGTCAATACCAACATTAGGCGCTATGATTGCCGCCGACGGGCCGATCAGCGCCAACTGCCCCGGCGACGTGTAGGAAATCCCAGCGTCGGTGCTCGGGCACGCGCCAGCGCCACCACCGATCACGAGCCCGCCAGCCGCGAGCGATCCGCTGGACGCTATTGACGTGGCGCTAGGAAAGCACGGGACGCCGCCCGACGTTCCGGCGACGGCAATCATGGGCGTAGTGGTCGGCGTGCCGACGCTCAAGATGCCGCCGGCTCCAGCGGTTACGCCAACGCTGGTGACGGTGCCGGAGCCACTACTACCCCCCTGACAACCAACAACACCATTGTTGTTATAGATGTTTTGGCCAGTTGGGCAGGATTGTCCGTTTAGATTAATCGGCGATCCAATGCTTACACCATCAGCACCCGGAAGCTGCGCAAACGCCGCCGTAGTGTATAGGAAGAAAGTAAAAATAATAGTGAGAATATTGATTCTTCGCATCACCCATTTCCTCCAACACTCGGTGCCCCGCCAAGCATAGCGCTCAACGCGGAACCTGGTCCTGTAGGTGTTTCTGAAAGCGTCTTTGCAGCTTGGACACCAGCCATTGCCTGCCCAGGGATTTGCGCTTTCTGCATCTCTGCACTTCGTATCTTGTCGTGTGCAGCGACTTCGCCGTCAGTGAAAAACATCTTCGACGGGCCGTTGTTTAGTTCGGCGTAGTGGCGTAGTGCCCAATCTAGATTGAGTGTACGGAGTGGATCAGGTAGAGTTCCCGCCTTCGCAGCTGCGGAAAGTGCTCCGCCTATCTGAAAGATATCTTTCATCGCAATGGATTCACTGGCCTGTTGTGCGAGACGCATTATAGATGTGTAAGAGATTTTGAGTGGAACACCTTGCAGGGACTGTGGGATTGGGCCTAACATCCTACGCCGAGTTAAGATGTTTAGGATGCGTAGGATGGCCTGATCAAGTTCCTTTTCTGCAAGTTCGATGACTGGACCAAGTTCCTGCAGCCGTTCGAGGTCGCGTTTGTTAAGTTCGAGTTCGTTTCGGGGTTGGACGCCCTCCATCTGACTGATCGCCATGAAGAGGGTTACGTAGAGGCAATTCTTGATCCGCTCACACACCATCGCGATATCGGCAGTTAGTCCTTGAAGCCATGCAGGGTTAGGCTCAAAGAGAGGCCAGAAGCCCTTTTTACCGTTGTCGGCAGTTACATATGTGACTTGACCGGCGATGATGGTAGCAGGTTCGTTTCGGAGTTCGGGTGAAGCTCCCATCGGCGGGCGAACGCCCTTATCGACGAACTCGGCTTTACGAATGGACTCCAACTGGAGTTGTTTGTTGTCTCCGATGCAGTCCTCGCACGGGCCATGGCCGTAGGGGTCGTTTGAGACTGTGGACCAACGAAAGGCGAGGAACGGTTTTTGGTGAAAACCACGCTTTGACAGCGGATCACTGGTTTTGATCCCTTTTAGCCAATACAGTTCACGGTAGCCAAAGGACTTCGGGACGAGGAAGATTTGTCCATCACCGCGGCGTTTACGTGAAACTGGAGTATTTGGCTCTATCGCATGTGCGACTACCCACTCATTTTGAAGCGCTGCGCCGCCCTGTTCCCACATTCGCACGACCTGTTCGGGACAGTTCTCGACCTTGAACCAGTCTACGATTTGGAGGGTATTGTAGGTGAACTCTCGGTACATGGTGTCGACGTCGAGGCGGCCACCGACGTCAATGTAGTACTCACCTGCGCAGGGGACGTAGAGCCGGATCACCTGTTCGAAGTCTTCGTAGATGATGACTATGGCCGTGCCGAAGGTAACAAGGTCTTTGAAAGCCTGAGCAAGTTGGGAGTAGAAGTTGGAGCCCTTCATGACGGCGTAGATGCGATCCTGGGTGTCTTGTATCCACTCTTTTCCTGCTGCGTCGAGTTTGATCCAGGGGAGGGCGAGGTCAAGTTTAAACCACGGACGACTTGGGGAGGTCAGGCCCGTCCAAATGCCGGATGCGCAAGTACGGACGGCCTGGAGGCCAGTGGAGTCTATGATCGCGTCGTTGACTGGATGGCCTCGCGTCATCTTATTCGCAACTACGATCCATATATTGCGAAAGGGAAGAAAGTAACGGCCGAGGACTTGCCAATAAGCCCATTTAGCCCAGCGCCAGCTTCGCAGGGAAGAGAGGCGAGCCTCGAGGACGGAGAACATAATGTCCCAGTCCTCATTGGAGGTGTCTTTATAGGTCCGCGTGAGCGGTTGCGCGGAGAGGAAGGTCGGGCCACTTTCCTCGTATGCGGAAGTATCGCTCATCCCTGACCTAACAAAGCTTTGGCAACGCCAGGAGGAGGTGCGCCCTGTGAGCCACTACCGATAGTACCCGCGAATCCCTGTCCGGCAGCGGCTGCGGCGGCTTGGGCGGAAGCCGTGCCAGAAGTTTGTGTTGATGCGAGAGTGGCTGGATTTGGTGGTGGTGGAGGTGGTGGAGGGGCTGATGGCCCGTTTAAGAGCATACTCATAAAAGCACCGTGATGCCTGCGGCAAGGCCTGTCAGGATGGAAAGGGCGGTTACGGCGATTGCGGTATAGGACTGTGGAGCCATCGCCTGGGCGAGGTAACCGAAGTAACAGATGCCAAAGGTTGCGACGGCCAGATAACTGGCGTAAAGATGGGAAGTGTAGACCCCGAGAAGGGTAACGCCTATAAGGTACAGCGCGGAAGTAATGACACCGAAAATTTCAATTAGTTTCTGTTGGTCAGTCATTGTCTATACGTCCTGTCGAACTCTTTTTCCATCACCGCGAACGGGTTGTAGTCGGCTATGTTTTGAACGAACCGGCCGACGTTCCGCCGGATCAAGGAGACTGGTTCGGCGAAAGTCAGTGCTCCCGCGTCGCCTTTATCAGGGCTGCGGCCGTTTTGTTTTGCCTGGACGGTTTCTTTAGGTTCCAGCGCGAGGATACCTTTCGCAGTTGAGAAAGTGGTGTTTGAGAGATCCTCGAATAACTCCGGGTCGTCAGGGATGGCTCCGCCTGTTTTGATCCAGTTTACGAAGTCGAAGTACATCTCACTACGCTTGTTAGTGTAACGGTCGGCCTGGGAGGCCTTGTTGTTGAAGTGGACGCCGATGGGACTGCGGCCGAGCAGGTGAAGTTGATCAATCCAACTGGAACCAAACCCGCCGGTGGCGTCGATGAAACAGGCGTCGGCGTTCCAGTCACTCCACTCCCGGTTTGTGATACTCGCACCGTCGACTCCGGTAAGGCCGCGCCAGGTACGGATAGGGTACAGCTGGATACCCTCCCGACGGGCGATAGCTGATGACGCGGTGCCCTGGCGAGCTACGTCGATTCCGAGGATACGGGGGACTCGGCCGATATGAAACTCGTTGTAGATGCGGCGAGAGGCCTCGCGAAGTTCATCGGTGCCGATGAGGGCGTTGAAGCCAGTGCGTGGGAATAGGCCAAGAACGTTGACTCGGACGTAGTCATTGTCTCGGCCGCCATTTTCTTTTATGAACTGCTCGGCCCATTCCTTGCGGATGCGCGGGGAACGTTTTGGGTCGTCGGGATCGCCGCTGATGCGGACGACGTACCAGAGGCCATTTTCGTTCAGGACTGCACGGTAGAGTGGGCCAGCGGTCTGGGTGGTGTTTCCGGCCTGGACGATGTGCCCTTCCTTACAGGAGGAAAGTGCTGCGTCCGCTGCAACCATGATCGCGTCAGTCATGGAGCCGGACTCGTCGACCAGGAAGAGGATGTAATCTGCGTGAAGTCCGGCGAGGGTGTCTGCCTGACGGGAACGGTCTGCGTTGACACTGTAGGTCCGGGCGGCCATCCACCAGGTATCTTCGAACTCGTTAGAGAAGATTCGTTCTTTGTTTACGGTAAAGATTTGCTGGAGAAGTGGAGCTTTTTGGTACCACTTGGACATTTCAGTCCAGAAGTTATCACGGAGGTTGTCACCGGAGATGGAGGTTGCGGCGCACTTGGGCTGATCGCGAGTTAGGAGAAAGTTCCAGCCGAGCCAGGCAAGGACTGCAGTTTTGCCTGGGCCTTTGGAACAGGGCATGGCGAGACGTTCTCGTGTGGGGAAGTTTTCGAGGACATCTTCCTGCCAGAGGTCAGGTTCCGCGTGGAAGAGTTCCCGGACCATAGTGGCAGGGGAACGCTTCCAGCGGAGGATGACTTCGGCGTCGGTGATCAGGAGGGATTCCCCTCAATCGTTATTTGTTTCTGTTCCAACTCTTCGGCCTCGCGGATCAACGCGGACAGGGAGAAGTTAACTGCGACCTCGGACTTCGTTTTCGGCCCGTGACCAGTACGGTCCGCGGAGAACTTCAGGGCCTCGATAAGTTCTTTGTTTTCAACGCGATCCGGGTCTTCAACGATGCGTTCGTGGAGAACTGCGAGGGCGTCATTTCGCATCTCGGCAGTGCGGTAGGTGAAGTCTAGAAACTGTTCATCGACGCGGGAACGATAGAACTCGACGAGTTCCTTGAACGCAGGGTCTTTCGTGCGGAGGACGCTGATTCGACCAGGGGAATACCCAGTGATCGCCGCGACTTCCTCATTAGATTTACCGAGGGCGATCAGGCGGGCGAGGGAGTGATGGGAATCACGAATGCGCGCGACTGTCGGTTCTGAAGTGTCCTTCGTCGCGTCGAGGTTCGTGAGATCGCGGGCAGTAACCTCACGAAGTGCCTCGGCTGTGGTAGGTTCGCGACGAAGGTTGGCGAAGGAAAGGTTCACGACAGTCTCGGGAGGTTACTTTTTAGCCTGTTCGGCCTTTGGCGGGGGTGGAAGTTTTACTGGGCCGTCGGGAGTACTGCCCGCGATCTGGTCCCCGCCGGTTACTTTCAGAGTGTTGGCCTCCCGATCACGCTTCGCGTCGTTTTGGGCGCGCTGGGCCTCGACGTTGGACTGTCCGGGTTTTAGAGGTAGGTTAGGTTGCAGTGGAGGGATTACTCTTTCTGGTTCGTCGTAAAGGTCGCGTCGATTGTCGTAGTTCGGGTCGTCAGGAGACCGTAGATCGACGGACGTGGGACGGGACTCAATCAACTTAAGTCGCCGATCAAGTTCGACCTGGTCTTCCTGAATCTTCGCGAGCTTCGCGTCGAGGACAGGGGCAGTGCCCTCTTCGTACTTCTTGGCCTGGCCGATCTGGTAAGGCATCCATTCGGCAGTGTACTGCTCGGGTTGTTCGTCGTCCTGGCACAGATGAATGCCACTCATTGGGTGAGGATAGCCGTTGGCATCGAACACGACTAGATTGACGGTGCTGTCATCTACTACACCACAGACCATGGATGCGAAGGGTTGTGTGTCAAGGCGAAGGGAACTGTTGTTCGGACCAGGGTGATACCAAACGATTCGGCCGATGGTAGGCTTAATCATGTAAGTCTCCTTAAAGGATTGAACTGCTGGCGTTTGTTAGTGTTGAGATTGCATTTGCGCAGGTTGCCGCCCACAGGTTGACTGAAGTGGCGTCAGTCTTGCCAACAAGTCCAGCAAGGGTAGTCTCAAATGAGAACTCCGCGCCGGGTAGGCCGTGAACTGCCGCGAACTGCACGTTCAGTTCCTGCAATAGGCCGGTAAGCTGTGCAGGATTCGCCGCGGGACCGGCGTTTTGTAGGTCCTCCAACGTCGCCGTGATCGCGCTGTATTTGTTCGAGAACCAGCCTGAGATTGTCGTACTGACCGAGGATGCAGAGGACGCGGCACCAGTTGGAAGAGCTGCGATTGCGCTGGCGAGACTTGAAAACCAGTTTGACATGTTTAGTGGTTCCTTATCCTAGTTTATATAGCGGGAACAGTCGATCACGGGTATTTGTGCCCACGCACTACACTTTTCAGTGCAACTGGAGTCGAACCAGCATCTTTCGCAAGAAGTATCCGTATTCTTCACCACGCTGAGAGAAGGCTGCACGTTTCATGGGTGAAAGTCAAGCGGGCAGGATATAAATAAGTGATAGGGCGGGTCGGTAGTATGGCCACCTTGTGACAACTGTGTGCGGGTCCTATGTGACTCGAATAGAGCTGGCTCACAACCATACATGTCCCCTTATTCAGAAGTTTCCTCTATATCAGTCCACGTATGTTCAACCTTCACCCCACACCACGGGCAGAAATTAATCAGAGGAAGTTTACTGCCAAGAATTATTCCCTCTTCTTGTGATTCATCCCCAATCACGAGCAACGGCCCCCATCCCTCATTATCAGTC
>Ga0182024_10002435_pt1 | contig 46112 bp, 45 predicted proteins | sample P32metaG_FD_120480 | JGI IMG/M metagenome (GOLD analysis project Ga0182024, IMG submission 120480) | Permafrost microbial communities from Stordalen Mire, Sweden - P3-2 metaG (Illumina Assembly) | ecosystem: Environmental > Terrestrial > Soil > Wetlands > Permafrost | place: Sweden: Stordalen... | reverse complement strand
CGCGATTGCGCAACTGATAGTTGGAGGCCGCCCATGCCTGCGATGAGGAAGCGGAAGCATCATAGTTGCAGGCCGAGGGGCGAGGCTGAAAGTATTCATCCTTGGTGAAGGGTTGCGCGATCAGCAGCGATCCGACCGCGGTATCATCGGGATGCGCCATCGGCTTGCCGTCGGGGCCCATCATGCTTCCATTGGCCTGGAAGGGAAAGAGGGTCTGTCCGATTGACCAGACGACCGCCGGGTAAATGACACAGCAAATGATTACCGCGAACAACAGCAGCCAAAGACTTTTTGATATTTGTTTCAACATGTTGACTCCGTAACTGATTTCGTTGGCTTCATTCAGACCGTCAGATGCAAGGCAACCAATACCAGGTCGATGAGCTTGATGCAGATGAAGGGCAATATGACGCCGCCCAGCCCCCAGACGAGCAGGTTCCGTCGCAGCAGCGCATCAGCGCCCAGCGGCCTGTAGGAAACGCCCTTGAGCGCGACTGGGATCAGCGCGGGGATGATGATCGCGTTGAATATGATTGCCGAAAGAATCGCGGAGGTCGGCGAATGAAGATACATGATGTCGATCTTCTTGAGCCAGGGGAGCGTTCCGGCAAACAGCGCCGGGATGATGGCGAAATATTTTGCAACGTCGTTGGCAATGGAGAATGTCGTCAGGGCGCCGCGCGTCATGAGCAATTGCTTTCCGATTTCGACGACCTCGATCAACTTGGTGGGGTCGCTGTCCAGATCGACCATGTTGGCGGCTTCCTTGGCGGCCTGTGTACCGGCGTTCATGGCCAGCGCCACGTCCGCCTGGGCCAGCGCCGGGGCATCGTTGGTGCCGTCGCCCATCATGGCGACCATCTTTCCCTCGGCCTGCTGTTTTTTCAGATATTCCAGCTTTGTTTCCGGGGTGGCCTCGGCGAGGAAATCATCGACACCGGCCTGCTTTGCGATGGCCGCCGCCGTGAGCGGGTTATCGCCCGTAACCATGACGGTGCGCAGACCCATGTTGCGCAGCCGCTCAAACCGCTGCTTCATCGCGGGCTTGAGAATATCTTCAAGAACAACGACGCCGGCGATCTGATTATCCTCTGTGACAAGCAGCGGCGTTGCACCTTTTGAGGCGACGCCGTCCACCATTGGTTGAAGCTCGGGGGGAATCGAACCGTGCTGGCTTATGACCAGCTTCACGATTGAATCTGGCGCACCCTTTCGAATGCGTCGTCCATCGGGAATGTCGATGCCGCTCATTCGTGTCTGGGCGGTGAAGGGGATGAAGCGTGATTCGTGGGGCGTTTTGGTCGTCGTCTTTTGCTGCTGCTCGTAGGCGCGAACGATGCTCTTGCCCTCGGGCGTGTCGTCGGAAGCCGACGCCAGCGCGGCCAATTTCCCGAGGTCGGCTTCGGAGTATTTACCCACCGGCAGAAACTGCGTCGCATGGCGGTTGCCGATGGTGATTGTGCCGGTCTTATCCAGCAGGACGATGTCCACGTCACCCGCCAGTTCCACGGCCTTGCCGCTCTTGGCAATGATATTGTGGCGCAGGGCGCGTTCCATTCCGGCGATGCCGATCGCGGCGAGCAGGGCGCCGATGGTGGTGGGAATGAGGCAAACAAGCAGCGCGACGAGCGTGGGCACGTCTGTCCCAAGACTCCGCAGCGGCGCGGACAGGCCCAGGAAGCTGGTCATATATTGCTCGGCGTTCCATGCCATGGGCCACAAGGGGATGACCACGATGAGGAAGATCAATGTCAGGGCGGAAAGGGCCAGGGTCAGGGCGATTTCATTGGGGCTTTTCTGGCGGATTGCGCCTTCGACCAGGGCGATCATGCGATCAAGGAAGGAATGGCCGGCGCTGGTTGTGATGCGAACGACGATCCGGTCGGAAAGCACCGTCGTGCCGCCCGTAACGCCGGAGCGATCACCGCCCGCTTCCCGAATCACCGGAGCCGACTCACCGGTGATTGCCGATTCGTTGATGGATGCGATTCCCTCGATGATCTCCCCGTCGCCGGGAATAATTTGCCGGGCTTCGACGACCACCTTGTCGCCGACTTCCAGATTGGTCGAGGAGACTTCTTCAATCTCACCACCGGCCACGAGGCGCCGCGCGATGGTATCCCGGCGGGTTCGCCGCAGGGAATCAGCCTGTGCCTTGCCGCGCGCCTCGGCCAGCGCCGTCGCAAAGTTTGCGAACAGCACCGTCAAAAAAAGCCAGGCGTCAAGGGCAATGAAATAGGTCAATGGAATCTGGCTCTGCGATCTGCCCATCGCCGCGTTGATGACGAAGAGCAGGGTCAGGATCGCGCCAACCTCGACGACGAACATCACGGGATTGCTCCACTGGATGTCGGGCCGAAGCATGACGAACGACCGCTTCACCGAAGTCCAAAACGTTTCTCGTGTGATCAATGCCATGGATTTACGGCGGCGCGGCAGATTAGGGTCTTCGGTTGGCGGCGTCGCACCCATGGGTGTCGATGGTGTCATAGCTGCTTGACTCATGTCGGGTTCCTTCAAAAGTGCCTGCTTGATGCTGCGAACATGGTTATTAACATGCGCGACTAACCGCCGAACGGAATCGGACCGAAGTGCTCAGCCAATGGCCCAAGGGCGGCAACGGGGAGGAACAGCAATGCCCCGACGATCAGAATAGTTCCCAGCAACAGGAAACCAAAGGTTGGCGTGTCATCGCGCAAAGTCCCCAGACCAAACGGCGCCGACTTCTTTGCCCCAAGGAAACCCGCCAGCGCGATCGGCGCGATGATCGGCAGATATCGGCTAATCAGCATCACCAGGCCGGTGGCGATGTCCCATGGCACGGCTTCGGGCGACGGGTTGGAATTGTTATTCAAACCGTAACTGACGCCCAATCCGTCAAAGGCGGAACCGTTGTTCGCGGAGGCCGAGGAGAACTGATACAACATCTGCGAGAAACCATGCGGGCCCGGATTGCTTTTAGCGTTCATGCCCCAAGCAGTAGCGGCGAACAGACCAGTGGGCATGAGGATCATAATCGGATGAACCAGAAGCGCAATCAGTGCAAGCTTCACCTCGCGCGCCCCTATCTTCTTTCCCAAATATTCGGGTGTGCGGCCGACCATCTGCCCGGCGATAAAAATGCCGATGATCAAAAATAGCAGCAGATTGATCATGCCGACTCCCTTACCGCCATAAATGCAATTGAGCCACATTCCGACCATGGGGGACAGAGCGGCGATTGGATTAAGGGCATCGTGTTCGCAGTTGATCGCGCCGCAAGTCACGTCCACGGTTATCGCCGCGAACGTCGCGCCCGCCGAAGTGCCAAAACGCATCTCCTTGCCTTCGAGATTTCCCAAATGCTGATCCACGGGCAATCCAGCGACAGCCGGTAATACAACATCGCGTTTCCCGCCTTGGGCGGTTGCGTCAGCGATCTGATAGGTCTGGGACACGGGATGAGCGGTCAAACCCGGATTTGGTTTCATCGTGTCGAAATAGATCACCCACGCGATGGTGCCGGCCATCAGCAACATCATCACCGAGAAGATCACCCACGCATGCCGGAGCCGTTTGAGCATTCGCCCATATATCAGCACCAACACGAACGGGAAGAACATCATCGCAAAAGTGGTGACCCAGTTGGTCAGCGCGGTTGGATTCTCCATGGGATGGGCGGAGTTCATTCCGTAGAATCCACCACCATTGGTTCCCAGCATTTTGATGGGGATCATGGCCGCCACTGGCCCGACAACAATATTCTGCTGCGTTTGTGATCCACTGGTCGCCGATGCCATGGCCCCGGGCTCCAACGTCGAGACCAGATGGTTGGCCTGGAATGTCATGGGCATCCCCTGTTGCAGGTAAATCAGGGCGATGACGAATGCCACCGGTACAAACATGTAGACGACCACGCGCCACATATCGACGAAGAAATTGCCGACGTGCGGATCGCTGCGAAATGCGCGGATGATTGCCGACAGAGCGCAGAACCCGACTGCTGCCGAGAGGAATTGGTTGGCAATGCAGAAAAAGATCTGGCAGAAGTTGGAGAGATGCTGGTCTCCCGCATAGTGCTGGAGATTCGTGTTCGTCATGAATGAGATGACGCTGTTGAAGATCGTCGATGGAGCCAGCATGCCCCGCGCAAGACCATTCAACGGGAGCTTCGCCCCCAGACCCTGGAGCCACAATACGGCAAAGCCGTAGATGAACAGGACCGTGTTAAACACGAGCAGCGATACCGCATACTGCTTCCAATCCTGCGGCCCGGTGTCCAATTTTGCCTCGAACCAATGGAGGAATTTGGGCGCGCGGTATTTCCCGTCCATGATCCACGCCGCGTAGCGGCTCATGGGAATGGCCAGAAGGGTGGTAACCACCAGCAGCGAAATCGGAATGATCCACATGGTCTTCAGCTCCTGTTCCAAAACGAAGTGGATTTTATGTTTTTAAAATTTTTCCGGTCGAATCATGGCTACACAAAGGTAGACAAATAGAAACGCCGCCACGGCAGCCGTCAGATAAATAAGCATGTCTCTCCTTTAAATCTTCTCGCAAGCTTTCAAGAACAGGAAACACAACCCCATGAACAAGATTCCCAGCCCAAACATGGCTGGCAGCCAAATTAAGAGATTCATATGGATTCCTTTTCTGCGCGGTCGTTTTCTTTGTTGCTTTTTTTGGTAAATCTCAGGTTCCATTCTGGTTCGATCAGGAGCTGGCGCCGGTTTCAACATGGTCGCTGTCGGCCAGGTGTTCCGCATCGTCGCGGACATCGTCGTCGCCAAAGGCGACTTTTCGCCTGGTCTTGCCGTACCGCCGCATTTCACCCAGGCGACGGAGGTTTTCCTGGGCCGGCTTGTACCGGCGGTTCAGTGCCGCCGCCTTCTCATAAAAATGCTGAGCGCTCTTCACGCGGCCGTGCGATTCATGCAGCACGCCGGCCAGATTGAGGAATGCCGGATCGCTATCAGAGATGACGCCGGCTTTCATGAGCGCGGCCTCGGCGGCGGCAAATTCACCGGCACGCAAGGCGCGGCGCACGGTCTGTAATACTTCGCCATAACCACCGCCAGGCGGGGGAAGCAGCGGTGGCGCCTCGTGCAGCACGCTGGCAACACTCTGGCGAATCTCCACAGGCGTCAGCGGCTTCTGCAGAAAGTCGCTGGCGCCAAGCCGCACCGCCCCGATGGCCGTCTGCACCGAGCCATGCGCCGTCATCACGATCACGCGAATCCGCCGCTCCGGAAGCAGCGAGCGAATCTCCGCCAGCAGCGTCATCCCGTCCATGACCGGCATCGCCAGGTCAAGCAACACCAGGTCGGGATTCGTTTCGTGGATCAGCTCCAGAGCCTGGCTGCCGTTGGCGGCCTCCTCCAGGATGTATCCCTCCTGCTCCAGGCAGACCCGGACCATGGTTCGGATGTTGTTGTCGTCATCGACGATAAGAATTCTGGGGGATTGCATAAACAGCTCCGCTGTTAGCGGGAACACTTGTGTCAATTTTGCGAATCCGGCAACCGTGCGAAGAGCAATCCATCGGCCTCGTCGCCCAGAAGCACTGCCTGACTGCTTCGGCCCAACGAGCGCAGTTCGTTAAGCCTGCGCATGTTTGCCTTTGCCGGTTCAAAATGCTGGTTCAGGTCGATCGCCTTGCAGTAGCATTTGCGGGCCAGACGCCATTTGTGCTGCGCCTCGTACAGCACGCCCAGCAGGTTGAAGTATTCCGCCGACTGTTTGTCATTTCGATCCGCGGCTTTCATCAGCAGCGCTTCGGCGGTGGCGTAATCGGCCAGGCGCAGGGTTTTGCGGATGCGGTTGAGAACGTCTTCATATTCCGGATGCGGCGCCGCATCCTCGGGGAATTTCAGTTCCGGCTCATCCAGCACGCTGCGAACGGTCTGGCGCAATTCGGCCGGGGTGATGGGTTTTTCCAGAAAATCGACGGCGCCCAGACGCGTCGCCTTCACCGCCGCGGGGATTGAGCCGTAGGCCGTCAGGACGATCACGCGCGGCTTGGCGGCGGCGGCCAGATCCTTCATCGCTTCCAACACCGCCATGCCATCGAGCACAGGCATATTCAGGTCGAGCACGACCAGATCGGGGGTGCGCATGGCGATGCTGTCCAGCGCCTCGCGTCCGTTGACGGCTTCCATGACGAAATAGCCGTCGGATTCCAATGCCGTGCGCAGCATCAGGCGAATTCCGCTTTCATCGTCCGTCACTAATATGGACGCTGGCTTCATGCTTAACCTCTGTCTGCTCGTGGCTGGCCGAGTGATCCGCGCGTTGCAGCGTGAAACTGAATCGGCTGCCCTGTCGCTCTTTGCTCTGGACTGCGATGCTTCCACCGTGTGCCTCGACGATCTCCTTGGCGATAGCCAATCCCAGCCCCGCGCCACCGGGCTGATTGTCGCGAGGCACACGGAAGAATCGCTCGAAGATGCGGCCGAGAAATTCCGCGGGAATTCCGATCCCGGTGTCCTCCACCACGAAGCGCACGAACTGCGGTTCGGTCTGCGCGCTGACGCGCACGTGCCCGCCCGGTGGGGTGAATTTCAGGGAATTGGTCAACAGGTTGGAAAACACGTGATCGATCCGGGCGGGATCGGCCAGCACCGCCGGTGTCTCCAGCGGGATATCCATCTGCAATTCGATGCCCCGGTCGTGGAACGACGGCTCCAGCGGCGTCAGCGCATCGGAAACCAGTCGCTCGGCCGGCTCGGCGCGCAAATCCAGCGCCACCCGGCCCGATTCCAATCGTCCCATGTCCAGCAGGTCTTCGATGATTTTTTGCAGGCGATCGGCATCATCGCGCGCGGCCATGAGCAGCTCGGTCTGTTTCGACGTGAGTGGCCCGACGCGCTCCTCCAAAAGCAGGTGCGCCGCCATGCGGATCGATGTCAGGGGCGTCTTCAGCTCGTGCGAGACGACCGACAGTAGTCCGCTTTTCATCTCATCAAGCCGGCGCAGGTTCGTCACGTCCGCCAGCACCAGCGTGACGCCCAGCAGGCGCTGATCGGTATCCATGATCGGAATCGCGTGCGGCAGGAAGAACTTGAGCTGGCCATCGGAGTCGTAGACCTCGATGGCCGACTCGTAGCCGCGCGGGATGCTGGCTTTTCCCTCGCGCGTCACCTGGCGGTAAAGCTCGGTCAGCCGGCGCTCGGTGGAATCGGGAATCGTCTTGTCCGGCATCAGTTGAAACAGCCGTTGCGCGGTCTGGTTGGACAGTTCCACCAGGCCGTCGGGGCTTACGATGGCGATGGCGTCGGGCAGGCTGTTGACGGCCAACTGGGTGGTGCGCTGCGTGCGCACCAGCTTGGCGCGATCGGTGCGGCGGAATTCGCGCAGCTTGGCCGCCATCGAATTGAATGCCTCCGCCAGCTGATGCAGCTGATCGCGTGACTTGACCTGCACGACCAGGTCGAGATTTCCCTGCTCGATCTCGCGGAAGGATTTGATGAGCGTGGCCAGCGGCTGGAGGATGGCGCGGCTGACGACCATCGTGAACAGCACCGCCAGCGCCACGCCCGCCGCCGCCAGTAAGACCATCAGCCGGGTGGCGCCGTCGGCCATCTCCTTGGCCCGGCCGTTGATGGGTTGCATGTTCTGGAAATTCAGGTCGATGACCGCCTGTGCCTTGGCCTTGACGATCGGCGAGAGTCGCTGCGCCGCCGCGAAGGCCTGGGTCCGCGCGGCCCCGGTGGTGTGGGGATTCAGCAACGCCAGATAGGTGTTTCGAAGACAGTCGTCGGTCTTGTGTAGTCCGCTCAGGTCATCGCCGGCCCAGGCGAGGGTTAAATCACCGGCGATCTGGCGTTCGCCCGGCAGGGTGATGTTGTTGTTTTCGTCCCTGTAATTCTGATCGAACCTGGCGATCAGGCCATCGGCGGTCGCGCGCCCCAATGCCAGCGTGGACGGCGTTGGCTCGCCGGGGGCGCCCGAAAGTGGGGTGGCCGTCTCGCGCAGCCGATCCAGGGCATCGACCATGTTTTGCCCGTACACGACGCTGCGCCAGTTCTCGTAATAGAACTTGTCCAACGCCCCGCGATATTGCGTCAAGACAGCGATCCCCAAGCCACTGACCGCCAACAGGATGGCCAGCAGTCCCCCGAAACCGAAGAGCAGTTTCTGACGAAGCCCGAACATAACAGGCCTCAGAGCGAAGAGGATGCCATACGCCGTACGCTCCTCTTCGCGGTTTTCGACGTTTCAAGAGCGGTTGATGCTTCGATTCAATCCCTCGGCCGTGCAAATTTGTACGGGGTCATTTGGTCGAAATTGAAGACTGCACGGCCATGGTGCGACCGTAAGCAAATATATCTCCAGTTGTGTTTGATGCTTATAGATGATATGGGAGCACTTCTATTAATCAACGTCGGCGTAATTGTGAGTGGCATTGCAATTTGAAAGGTGCAGGAAGTGTTTGGAAACAGTGGAGGTTTATCGCGGGGAATGCGTAATCATGCCGACTGAAGTCGGCATGCCGGGAGGGTCGGTTAACTGATATATAACGCGTCTGATTCAGCGGAAAAAATGGGCCGGGGCAACTATAAGAAGACACCGGCATTTCTGCACGGTGTCTTCCGGAGGGGAGAAAATGCGCCGTTGCGCACGCGTTTCAGTTTACCTATCTTATCCTACTCAGCCGCAAACCAATAATCAATGCCGTTAAAATATACTTCCGTACGAATATCCCAATCGGTTGGGCGGGTTCAGTCTCTACAGTTTTTTTCGTTAGCCAGTCCGTTATTTGCCGGGGACAGGCTTTCCCATCTTCCATTCCCGAGCGCCAGGACGGCTGAGCGGATGCGCTTTGCGGCCTCCTCAATGCCTCGGCGGGACTTATCGAGTTGCGTCAAATCGACGGCTGGGCCGAAGGCGATGGAGGCTTCGCTTCTGGTCAGGAAGACTTCCAGCATCTCCTTGCCGCGCTGAGTGCCATCGAGGTAGGTGGGATAGACCGGCGCACCGCTTTTGAGCGCCAAAAGCCCGATGCCGCTCTGAAAGGGGAGGAGTTCCTTCGAAGTTTCGATCCGTCCCTCGGGAAAAACGCCAAGGACCTGTCCGGCCTCCAGCGCCCGCATGGCGTGGCGCGTTGCAGCCATGTCCCGGCCGCTGCGCTCCACCAGGATCACACCGACGGCATCGAAGATCCAGCGGAGCGGCTTATGATCGAAATATTCCTTTGCCATCATCCAGCGGATCAAGCGGCCGGAAACCGATTGGATCAGCAGCGGATCAACCGCCCCGGTGTGATTGCAGACCAGTATCGCCGGTCCCCGGCGCGGCAGCCGGCACGGGCTGCGCACCTCCAGCCGCTGATAAATGCGCGCATAACAGCGTCCCACCGCCCGCAGGACGCGGATTACCGTCGCATCCTCCGAGCGACCCACCGGGGCGTCGTTGTTGTCCATTCGGGAATCTTAGGTGATATTCGTGGGCTTGCCACTTAAGTGGCTAGCCCGGTGGGGCACGTTTTTTTGCCGAACAGTCCACACCATCCGCCCATGCGCATCCTGGTCATCGCCAACAATCTCAACCAGGCCTCCTATCGACTTCGCATCGCGGTGCTGAAAGACCTCCTGGCCACGCGCGGCATCGATCTGGATATCCAGCTTCGCCCCGATTCGTGGCTCGGCCGCCGCCGGCTTTACGCCTCGGCGGGGCAGTTCGAGGCAGTGCTGTTGCAGCGAAAGCTGCTGGAAGTGCGCGAAATCAAATTGCTGCGCGCTCGCGCCCATAAAATATTTTTCGACGTCGATGACGCGATCATGTATCCCGGATCGCGGCGCAATCCGATCCACCGCTGGCGCGTGTGGCGCCGATTTGGCGCGTTTACCGGGCGGGTGGATCTGGTGGTCGCCGGCAACGAATACCTGGCCGATATTTTTCGCGACGCCGGCGCCCGCGCGATCGTCCTGCCCACCGTCGTGGACGCCGCGCGATACCAGGTCAAATTGCACGCCCCCACCGACTCGCCGGCCCTGGTCTGGATCGGCAGCAAATCGACGCTGGGATATCTGCACTGCTTTGCTGATGCATTGCAAAAATCAGGGGCGCGCGTTACCGGTCTGCGGCTGATCGTCGTCGCCGACCAGGCTCCGACCGGTCTGCCGCTGCCGGTCGAGCACATCCCCTGGTCACTCCAAACCGAAGCGGCCACTCTGGCGCGCGGCGACATCGGCATCGCCCCCATGCCCGCCGATCGCTGGACCCTGGGCAAATGCGGATTCAAGATTCTGCAATACATGGCCGTTGGTCTGCCGGTCATCGCCAGCCCCGTCGGCGCCAACGCGAAAATTGTCGTACCTGACCAGACCGGATTTTTACCCCAATCCGATGAACAATGGGCTGACGCCGTCGCGGCGTTGGCTGCTGATCCAAAGCTGCGCCAAACAATAGGCACGGCGGGACGGCGGCGAGCTGAGGAAGAATACTCTTTGACTAAGGCGGCGGATTTGTGGGAGCGGGTGTTGAAAGATTGACGGGGTTATTTCGCCAAGCCGCCATAAATCTGCTCCAGCCGATTCACGTGGGTCTCAAACGATAGTTCGCTTCGTAGTTCCAGGCACGCTGGGCGCATGACGTCGCGGTTTTTCGGGTCAAGCATCTGGCGTATCGCCTGGGCCAGTGCCGGAACGTCGCCCGGATCGTCGAGCACGAATCCATGCCGGCCAGAGGTCATGATTTCGCAGGCGCCGTTGAAGATCGTGCTGATGGTCGGCAAACCCATTGCCAGCGCTTCCAACACGACGAGGCTGCACGAATCATGGCGTGTGGGCAACACGAAGAAATCCGCGGCGGTGTAGAAATCCGCCGGCGCCTCGGTCGTTCCCGCGAAGATGATCTGATCCTCGATGCCCAGCCGACGGGCCCGCTGCGCACTGGCCGACGGATCGTCCTTGCCAACCACCAGCACCGTGAGCGCGCCCTTCAGTTGTGCGGCCGCGTCGACAACCTGCGGCAACCCCTTGCGATCGAAGTGCTGGGCGATCATCAATGCCACGACGCGGTCGGCGGGGATCCGCCATCGGTCGCGCATCGCCTGGCGTGTATCGGATATCCGCGACGGGTCGAATTTGTTCAGATCGACCGCATTGAAAAGCTTAACCAGTCGATCCCCGATGGGCGGATAATGCCGCAGGATCGACCCTTTCACATAATCCGAAAGGCATAAGACGATGGGCGGTTGGGAATCCTCAAGCAATTGCCGCTCGACTCTCGCGTACGCCTGGCGTTTGCGGTTGAGTCGATTGGCCAGCCGCGCTGCCGTCCGACCGGGCAGCGTGCGGCGCGACAGGTGCGTCTGAATCCCCGCCGCCGCCATGCCGGCATGTGGATGATAGATGTCGCACGATCGCACCGGCAGCATTGCGTGCACGATGTCGTATCGCGCTGTCGAAAGATGCGCATCCAGCCCGTCCAGAAATTTCAGGTATCTCCCCGTGCGCGTCGTTGCGTCGACGGTTATCGGGATGGCCTGCACTCCTGCCACGGGGTTACCAAAACGGCTGGCGATCAGATGCACCTGATGCCCGCGCCGAGCCAGGGCGGCGGCCAGCTCGATCGTGTAATGCTCCGCGCCGCCGCGCGCGGGATCGGCTCGAAAAATGATTAGCCCGATTTTCACGATCTCGCAGATTAGCCTGCCGCCGCACAAAGAAAAGGGAAGTGGTTTTGCCTACTTCTTGTAATATTCCGCGTTTTTCTCGATGTATGACGACCACTGGGCCGGCAAATCCTCCTGCGGGAAGATCGCCGTCACCGGGCATTCGTCGACGCACAGGCCGCAGTCGATGCACGTATCGGGGTCGATGAAAAGCTGGACCGCGGTTTGAAAATCCCCGTCGTCCTTGGTGGGATGAATGCAGTCCACGGGACAGACCGCGACGCACGAGGTGTCCTTCACGCCGATGCAGGGCTCGGCAATGATATGAGCCATGAAATAACTCCTGAATTACTCGACCTTTTATACTGGGACGGGATTATAGAAAAAAGCCAATCGCATTGCACGCGCTGCATCACTCGGTTTAGCGGCCGGGCTTGCCCGGCGTTAGTATGTCACAGTGACCGTAACGCCGCGCAAGCGCGGCCGCTATACAAAGTTGTGATCCATCAATCCATCACGAGCGAATTCCCGCTCATCTGCGGGGGTTGCGGCAGGCCCATCATCATCAGGGCGGTGGGGGCCACGTCCGCCAGCCGCCCGCCCTCGCGTAACCGCCGGCCCTTCAACCGCTCGTCCATCAGGATGATTTCGACATCGTAGGTCGTATGCGCGGTATGCGGCCCACCGGTCAGCGGGTCAATCATCTGCTCACAGTTGCCGTGATCGGCCAGGATCAGCGCGGTCCCGCTTTGCCGCTGCACCGCGGCGAGGATCTGGCCGACGCAATCATCGGTCACCTCCACCGCCTTGATCGCCGCCGCCAGCACGCCGGTGTGGCCAACCATGTCGCAGTTGGCGAAGTTGACGACGATCAGATCGTACATCCCGCTGTCAACCCGCCGCACCACTTCATCGCAAACGCCTTGCGCACTCATCTGCGGTTTCTGGTCGTAGGTGCTCACATCCCGCGGCGACGGGACGACAACCCTGTCCTCGCCGGGGAACGGCTCCTCCCGGTAGTCGTTGAAGAAAAACGTCACATGCGGGTATTTTTCCGTCTCGGCGCAGCGGAACTGGCGCAGGCCAAGTTTGCTCAGATATTCTCCCAGAATATTTTCCATCTTCGGCGGCTTGGGGAATGCAACATGCACGGGCAGCCCCGTCTCGTAGGCGGTCATCGTGCAATAGAACAGGTTCTCGATGCGCCGGCGGGCAAAGCCGTCGAAGTCGGGCATGACAAATGCCCGGGTTAATTCCCGCGGCCGGTCGCCGCGGTAGTTGTAAAAAATAATGGCATCTCCGTCGGCGATCATGGCGCGCGGGGTGCGGCCGTCGTCGCTGATCACCGACGGTGTGATGAATTCATCCCCGAGCATGGTCGGCTCAGTGGGGAGGGCGTAATAGCTTTCCACGGCGGCGGTCGCGGAGGAAAAGATTGGTCCGACTCCGGCGGTCAGGGCCAGATAAGCGCGCTGCACGCGGTCCCAGCGCTTGTCGCGGTCCATCGCCCAGTATCGTCCGCAGACGGTGGCGATCTGACCGACGCCGATTTGGCTCATTTTCGCCTCGATTTGCCGGATAAATTCCCTTCCGCTGTTGGGTGGCGTATCGCGGCCATCGGTGAAGGCGTGGAGAAAAACCCGCTGTAATCCCCGCCGTTCGCATAATTCCAGGCACGCGAACAGATGTTCCAGCCGTCCATGCACACCGGCATCGCTGGCGATCCCCAGCAGATGCAGATTGGAGCCGTTCTGGATGGCGTGGTCCACGGCGGCATTGAGCGGCGCGTTGTCGAAGAACTCGCCATTGCGCACCTGCTTGGTGATCGACACCGATTCCTGATCGACGACGCGGCCGGCGCCGATGTTCTGGTGTCCCACCTCGCTGTTGCCCATCGTTCCCTCGGGCAGCCCGACGTCGAAACCGCTGGTGTGAATCAGTGTGGAGGGATATTGGCTCATGATTCGATCGGCGACGGGATGTTTCGCCAGATAGATGGCGTTGGCGTTGTTCCACTGCGGGTACGGATTTTTTCCCCATCCATCGCGGACGATGATCACGCAGGGTCGCTTCGGTGCCGAAGTCATTTCATCCTTTGCAAAAAATACACCGACGATCTTACGCCGTGTCGCCGCGCCGACAAGCAGCGCGGCGCATTCAGCAGTCCCGGAAAACAATTTCCGATGCGCGAAAATGGTTGACTCAAATTTTCCCCTGGCTTACATTGGACTGCACGGAAAGGAGGTGACAGCACCATGGCAAAGAAGAAAGCCGCCAAGAAGAAAAAGAAGACCACCAAGAGGAAGTAACTTTTCTCGAGCGCCGGACGCGTGGCTCCAAAACGATCGCCCAGCGCTTTTGGTCTGAATCGGAACGAATCATCTCATTCACTTCGCGGGCCTCGGCTCCAACTGGTGGCCCACGAAACAACGAAGAAAGCTTCCCCAGCCACGGCGGAAGCTTTCTTCTTTTTTGCCGCAATTGGAACGTCGCCCGCTCTTGTAATGCAGCGCCTCTGTCCGATAATCATGGGGGAGGCCGCCGCATGCGCGTCATCGCGTTCATGAATCAGAAAGGCGGGGTGGGCAAAACCACCACGACCGTCAACCTGGGCGCCGCCCTGGCCGAGCTGGGCAAAAAAATCTGCCTTATCGACCTGGACCCGCAATCGCACCTGACCATCAATTACGGTCTGAACCCCTCACCCGACCTGATGTCCCTGTACCAGGTGCTGCTGGAAGACCGCAGCATCCTGGAAGCGATCCACAGCGTGGGGACCAATCTGGCGGTGGTGCCCGGGAGCATCGACCTGGCCGCCGCCGATGTCGAGCTGGCCAACGTGCCGGGGCGCGAGACGATTCTGAAGCGACGTTTGGAGGCCGCGCAGCACGACTTTGATTTCCTGCTGCTGGATTGCCCACCGAGCCTGGGACTGCTGACGCTCAACGCGCTGGCCGTGGCCCAGGAAGTGATCATCCCAATGCAGCCGCATTTTCTGGCGCTGCAGGGCGTGGGAAAGCTCCTGGAAACCGTCGCACTGGTCAGCCGGCAGGTCAATCCCGGCCTCAAGGTCAGCGGTATCGTGCTGACCATGTTCGATGCCCAGACGCGCCTGTGCAACGAGGTAGTGAGCGATCTGCGCGGCTTCATCGAATCGGCCGCGGGGCAGCAGCTGCCATGGTCGGGCGCTGTCATCTTCACCAGCAAAATCCGACGCAACATCAAGCTGGCCGAGTCTCCCAGCTTTGGGCAGACGATCATGCAATATGATTCAACCAGCCACGGCGCGGCGGATTACCGGGCGCTGGCGCGCGAGGTCCTGGAGATGGCCGCCAAGCCCACCGTCGCCGTGAGCGTCAATCCCGCACTGCAACCGCGTCCGCTGACGGCGGTGGCGGGCTGAATCGTATGAACCCGCCCCTCTACGCCCCCTGGCGAATGGAATATCTGCGCTCGCTGGACAAGAGCAGCGAGGAATGCTTTTTATGCGGCGCCGCCGCGGCTTCCGATCCGACGATGCGGCGCCAGCGACTGTTGGTTTGGAGCACCGATCTGTCGATCGTCGTCATCAACCGCTACCCCTACGCCAACGGGCACCTGCTGATCGCCCCGCGCGAGCACAAGCAGGAGCTGGAAGAATTATCCGAGGCGCAGCAGCTCGATTTATTCCGCCAGACGACACTGGCGGTGCGCGTGCTCAAGCGGGCCGTCTCGGCGCAGGGATTCAATCTTGGAATCAACCTGGGCCGGGTCGCCGGCGCTGGTTTGCCGGGGCACGTCCATCAGCACATCGTGCCGCGCTGGGGTGGTGACACTAATTTCATCAACGTCGTCGGTGAAACGCACATCATCCCCGAGGCGCTGAGCCAGTCGTATGATCTGCTGTTGCGGACATGGACCGAGTTGTCATCCCATTCGTGATTGTTAAGCGGCCGCGCTTGAGCGGCGTTTTTTTCAAGGCAACGCCGCGCAAGCGCGGCCGCTACACAGACGAGTGATCAAACCGAACCTCTTGCTGCCGACCTTGCCCTTTGCCGGACTCCCCCTTACCTTTGCCCCCATGGACGAATCGTTCCGCAAACAGCTGATTCCCGGCGCCGTTGTCACCGTCACGCAGCAGATCGCCGCGCGGGATTATTCCTGGTCCGGTGAAATCACTGGCACCATCGTCGAATACGCCCAGCAGGAAACGGGAAGCTGGTATGCCCATAGCAAGAATGATCGGCTCTGGCTGGATCGCCTCACCCTGCGCAAGGCGGACGGCGAGATCACCACGCTGAATCTCGATGAATTCAGCAACGTGCGGATCGACTCTCTACCCAAAACCACCGCCGTGCCGCAGGTCTGATCGGGGTTCACACCGTTATGTCCAATCCGCGGACCAGTCAAAACGCATCCCCCTTCATGGTTGGTTTGTGCGCGTGGCTCGTGCCGGGTGGTGGATATCTGGTGATGGGCCAGCGCACGCGCGGACTGACCATTGGCATCGGCATTGTCCTGCTTTTTCTGATGGGACTTCTAATCGGCGGCATCCGCATCATGGATCCTCCCGGGTGGGGACAATATGGATATATGACGCTGCTCTTCCAGCGTTATCTGCGCACCAGCTCCGGCGAGATGGTCTACAGCTATCGCGTCGAGCCGGCCGACCAGAGCGAGGAACAGAATCCGCACCCCGAACATTCTGATCGGGAGCTGGGATGGGCGCTGCGCGCTGATCCGCTGGCGGAGATTGGCGAGAAGCCGTGGTACGTCGGGCAGATTCTGTGCGGCCCGATCACGCTGGCGGCATCGGCCGTGGCTGTGCGCGAGGCGCGGCAAGGCGTCACCGTCGCCCACGCGCGATCCTGGGAATTGGGTGAACTGTACACCGCCGTGGCAGGGATGCTGAACCTGCTGGTGCTCATCGACGCCGTTTACCGCGCCGCCGCGCCATCCAATTCCGCGGCTGATTCGCGCAAACCCGTCGCGGAGGCGGCATGATCACCGCGCCACTGCTCGAGTACACACCATTTCTGTACCCCCTGCCCATCTGGGAGCGTAACTGGGCGTGGGCGCTGCTGCTGCTGCCGCTGTGCGCGGTCGTGGCGGTCGTTTACAAATCCATTCGCTGCTCGCGGATGTCGCGTGTCCCGCGCGAATCGCTGGTGCTGTTCATCACGATCGTGATTGGAATGCTCCTCGCCGCCGCTGCCTTGGCTGGCCTGTCGTCTTTGATCGGATGACGGAATGGACTGCCGAGTGGCAGGCTAATGTGGTGAACAGATCTATCTGGCCAGGTCCTTGTGTAATCGAAGCACGGCACAAGCGCCGCAGTATACCGTTGTTCCCAAAACCAGAAGAATCGCCAATTGCTCCAGGCTTGCGAGATGGTTTGTTCCATGTGGAAAGACGAATGACGACGACACGCCCATGCACGCCACGCCCATGAACGCGCACGCCAGCACCATTTTGCCCGCGTTCAACCCAATGGTTTTCAAGCCGAGCCCCCCAATCCTGCGATCCAGCATGATCAGCATCACCACCGCCTGGACGGCAAAGCTCACCAGCGTCCCCGCGGCGATGCCTGCCTCGCGCAGCCGCGTGAACGACAAGGGAATCTCCACCGCTGTGTTCAGGGCCAGCGTCACGAGTGACATCACCAGCGGTGTGGTCATGTCATGCAGTGCGTAATAAGCCCGGTTGAGTATCTGCTGCAGGCTGAACGCCCAGATCGCCGCGGCATAAAACACCAGCGACAGCGCCACCCAATGCGTATCGGTTTCGGTAAACCTGCCGCGCTGGAAGAGCACCCGGATGAGCGGATAGCGCACGATGATCAATCCCAGGCTCGCCGGCAGGCCTTCGAGCAGCGTGAAGATGATCCCCTGCCGCAGGACGCGCTTGAATTTCGCGCGGTCGCGGTCCAGGGCATCGGCGCCCAGACCGGGGAAGATCGCTGTCCCCACCGCGATGGCGAACACGCCCAGCGGGAATTGGTACAGAATCTGCGCCACGTAAAGCCGGAAGACCGATCCCACCGCCATCGGCTGCGTCACAACGTGGCCCAGCAGATGCAATTGCCCACCGCCGTGGGGATCGGGTGTCAGCAGCACCGTGATCGCCGTGTCCAGGATGACCGACAACTGAAGAACGCCGGCGCTCAGCGCCACCGGCACGGAGAGGCGCAGCATTTTTTTTACCGGCGCGATCCAGAAATTTCCTACCCACACCGGCCGGAACCCGACGCGCCGCAGCGCCGGCAGCAGCATCGCAATCTGGAGCACGCCTGCGACCAGCACGAACCCCGCCAGCCAGTACGCCAGGCGAGTCTGCAGCGCGATCCGCTGCTCGCCGCCGCTGCCGCCCAGAAGCAGAATCCGCGCGCCGATGATGATGACGGCGATGTGAATGATGTTGAGCAGCACCGGCGTCAGCGCCGGCAGCGCGAACCGCCGGTGCACCTGCAGGATGCTGCCCAGAAACGCCGTGCCGCAGATCAGCAGAACATACGGCAGCATGATGGCCGTCAGTTGCACGATCAGGCGATAGTCGGGCCGCAGGCTTACGAATCGCAACGTCGCGTACAGGCCCGCCTCGCCGATGACCGTGAGGGCCAGCAGAATGACCATCAGCAGGTTCACCGCCGCGGCAGCGAATCGATCGGCCTGCGCGCGATCGCCGGACTTGAGCGCCTGCGCATAGAGCGGGATAAACGATGCCGATAGCGCCCCTTCGCCCAGCAATTTTCGGAATAGATTGGGAATGCGGAAAGCGACCGTGAACGCCGACGCCACCACCCCCGCGCCGAAATACCGGGCCATCACGCTCTCGCGCGCCACGCCCAGAATCCGACTGAGCAACGTGAGCGCCGAGATCAGCTTTGCATGTCCGATGAACCCCGCCGCGCGCGAGTCGCGGCGTTCCCCGGCCGCCGGTGGATATGGAATGGAAATCGCCTGCTGGGACATCCGTGTCCTTCGTGCTTTTCGTTTAGCCGGCGAGCCTGACTTCGACAAGCTCAGTCGAGTCGCTCGCCGTCTGCGTGACAGCTATCGCGCGACGTCGGCGGCCATCAACATATCCTTAAGCCCTCGCGCCGCCTGGCGCACATTTTGGCATCCAGTCACCGCGGCCGTCACGGCAATCGCGCTGATGCCTGCCGCCAGCACTTTATCGACGTTTTCCAGGCTGATGCCCGCAATCGCCACCTTCGGTATCGGCAGGGCGGCGACGGCAGCAGCATACTCCAACCCGGCCACGAAATCCCTCGGTTTGGTCGGGCTTTTGAAAATCGGGCCGATGCCGATGTAATTCGGCCCGGCCAGGATCGCCGCGCGCGCCTGGTCGATGTTGTGCGTGCTGACGCCAATGATGCCGCGGTCGCCGATGATCTTGCGGGCCTGGTCCACCGGGAGATCATCCTGGCCCAAGTGCACACCATCCGCCCCGGCCAGAACCGCGATATCAGGCCGATCATTGATAATGCACAACACGCCTCGCCGGCGACACAGCTGCGTTAACTGCCTGGCGCGTGCGAGCAATTGGGAATCCGGCAGCGTTTTTTCGCGGAGCTGCAGGCAATCGGCCCCGCCATCGATTGCCGCCTCGGCCGCTGCCAGCCATTGGATTTTGCACGCCGATTCGCTGATCAGCACATACAGCTTCACGGCGGCGAAGCGCTCCGTCGGTCTCAATGTCGCGGCCAATTGCCGTTCAATCTCGTAAAACCGGTAGCGTATCGACTCGATTTTCGCGGCGTCGGCGGGGCAGGCGGTCTTAAGAAATTCCTCGATACTCCGTAACGCTTCCCCCAGGCGCTTACCGGCCGCGATTACGACGGCGGCAATATGTTCGCGAGCCGTCTCGCTGCTGGTTTTGATATTTGTCCCCACATCGCCAGGGGTGTCACGATGGATGATCGCCTGGGCTGTCCATTCGCTCAGCGTCTGGGACAACTCATGCCGTAAAGATTTGAGCTGCGCGCAAAGTGGGGCCGAATCCAAAACGAAGCGCGCGTAATCCTCCAGGACGCGCAGGGCCTCGCGGGCGCGGTTGGCGTTGGCATCCAGAAGCCGAAGGACAGGACCGTTGAAGTCGCTGGGCACAAGGGGCCGATTATAGGACCAGGCCATGAATCGCAAGAACGCCTACCAGAAGGGCTTAGCCGTCATACGAAGGCGACGCGTTCGCCAATTGGCGAAAAAATCACAATCTATTGGGGATCGGCGGGTCAACCTGTACAATCCCAAGGGTATGCCAAACCTTAACCAAATCATTCAAGGCGATTGTATTGACTTGCTTAATGGCGGGCCGGGCGAGTGGGCGGATCTGGTCTTTGCCGATCCACCGTTCAATATTGGCTATCTGTATCACAACTATGATGATGAAAAAGACGTCGATGAATACGTCAACTGGTCCGAGAAATGGATGCGGGCCGTCCACCGTGCCATGAAGCCGACCGCGTCCTTTTATCTGGCCATCGGCGATGAGTTCGCGGCCGATCTGTGCCACGTCGCGCGGCGCAAAATCGGATTCAATATGCGCAACTGGATCATCTGGCACTACACGTTCGGCCAGCAGACCAAGAAGATGTTCGCCAAGAGTCATACGCATATCCTGTACTTCACCAAGGAAAAACCGGATTTGGGATTTTCCAACCTGACCTTTAACGCGGATGCGGTGCGCGTGGCCAGCGCCCGCCAGACGACGTACGCCGATCGCCGTGCCAACCCCAAGGGTAAGCTGCCCGATGACACCTGGTACCTCCGCCCGCAGGAGACCGATCACGGTTATTTCGATCCGAGCAGCGACACCTGGAACGTCAGCCGCGTCTGTGGAACTTTCAGCGAGCGCGAGGGCTGGCACGGCTGCCAGATGCCCATCGCGGTGCTCAACCGCATTGTCCTGGCCAGCAGCAATCCGGGCGACGTGGTGCTCGATCCATTCAACGGCAGCGGCACAACGTGCGTGGCCGCGGCGCTGGCGGGCCGGAATTACGTCGGCATCGACCAGAGCGAAGAATACGTCGCTTACGCCCGCAAGCGCCTGCAGCATGCCCTGCGTCATCGCGGCGAAAATGGCAACGGCAATGGGCACGATGGCGCGCCCGCCAACGGCGAGCTGTTCGCGCTGAATCGCTCTTCGCGTGTGAAGACGGCGACGGATGCCTTCGGTCGCCCCCGCGTTCCCCGCCGCCGCCGATCCCCCAGTCCCGTCTGAATAAATCCGTTCTTTGAATATTGAATTCGCGCCCCGTTCGGCTCGATATGGCGACGTGCGGCCATTCTTAAGGTGAAACCGCTTCTTTCAGAGCCGCGAATTACACAAACAATAACAACAAGGGGGATCCAACGGCGGCGGCGACAACGGCTACAACGATGGCTCGGGCAGCGGCGGCGCGGGCGGAAAGTAACCGCGGCGAACCTCGAACCTAACGCAAATCAGAAGGGCAAGGTCATACCAGATCGCACGCTTCGGCGGGCATCCAGTGGTTTTCCTGGCCTTTCCACTTCACATTGCAGCCGATGGGATTGGTCAGTTCCACCGGCGGCTTCTTGCCGGCCAGCACGGCATCGACGGCGTCGCGCAGCTCGTGGGTGGTCTCCTTGCCGGGGTTGCGTGGGTTGTCGTCCATGCGGCCGGTGTAGCGAAGATTGCGACCGGCGTCGAAGACATAAAAGTGCGGCGTGCGCAGCGCTCCGTAGGAGAGCGCGATCTCTTGCGTGTCATCGCGCAGGTACGGGAAGCGAAAGCCTTTTTCCTTGATGCGCTGCACCATGTTGTCGAACGAATCGCCGGGGTGGTTATCGGTTTCATTGGCATTGATGGCCACCAGCGCGACGCCCTTGCCCGAATAATCCGCGAAGAAACGGTTGATGCGCTCCTCCGTGCCGACGACATAGGGGCAGTGGTTGCACCAGAAGACCACGACCAGCACCTTGGCGTTCTTGAAGCTGGCCAGCGAATATCGCTTGCCGTCGGTCGCGGGCAGGTCGAAATCCGGGGCCTTCTGTCCCAAACTGAGTGTGAATGCCATGGTCCTTCCTCCGTTCAAAATTGCGCCTCAGATAAGCACAGATAAAGCTGGAATGCAACTATTTTGCACGTGCTTGAAATCGGTGTTGGCCAACTTGTGACTTGTTTAATTCGAAAAGCGGGGCGCATGACGATCGAAGTCGCCATACCGGATTTTCAACCCACCCATTGTCCTAATTCGATGGGGTGTGGCTGATCTTGCGATGTGGAGGGGCGGTGGTTTGTCCGACGTCCAGCGTGGGTTCGACTTCGATATGCGGCACAGCGTATTGTCCGGCGGCATTTGTCTGGCGGCGCGCTCTGTCGCGCGCGGTCGAATCGAACAACATGGTCGCCGCCGCGCGGCCGATTTTCTCTGGATGCTGATTGATGCTGGTGAATTTTGGCCAGAGCGCGAAATCGAAGTGGAACTGTCCGAATCCGACGATGGATAGATCGCTGGGGATATGCAATCCAGCATTCTGAGCAACCTGCCAAACACTGACCGCCAGTTGCTCGGTTGCCGCTATCACTGCTGTCACGTTGCGGAGATCCGCATCCAGCCGGGCAAGCGATGGGTTGTCGCCTTTGGCAATTTCCTTGAGGAACACGGGGTGCAGCCCGCGCGCCGTCATCTCCTGAACAAACGCATCACGACGATCGATCACCCAGTTACCAGGTGTGGCGAAACCGAGGTAGCCGATGCGCTGATGTCCCATCTCCACGAGGTGATCGAGGGCGGCGGCCATGGCCTTATGCTCGGGCGTTCGCACGTTAACGGTGTTTGCAGCCTCAGGCAGCTCGAAGTCGAGGGTGATCACGGGCACCTGCCTGGAGCATACGCTGGAGAGATAGTCGGTGGCGGCGCGATCAGTCAGCGGCCAGCAGACGATGCCTTCCACGCGAAGTCCCATCAGGTGTTGCAGGAGTTGCAATTCGGTGACGTTGCTTCCCGTATCATAGTCGGGTTGTAAAACCAGCGGGAGCAGATCGTGGGCGAGGAGGTGGATTTGCAAACCGGTGGCCAGGCGTTGCCAGTGATCGCTGTTGGTCACCATGATCAGGCCCACCATTCCGGTGCGGCCTGTCTGGATTCCGCGCACGAGGCGATTGGGCGACCATCCCAATTCGTTGGCCACTCGAACGATTTTGTCGCGCGTGGCCTGGCTGTAGCGATCAGCGCCCTGGCCGCGGAGCACCTGGGATACCGTGGCCAAAGAAACGTTGCCGCGTTTGGCAATATCCTTCATCCGCACGATGCTGCTGCCCTGCACGTCTGATGCACGTTGAGATCGGTTCATAGTCGAAACCACTTTTTTGCCCTGCGCCTGCCGCCCGGGTGGGCAGAAATATACAGTTGCGCGACTAATTTGACCAGAAGCATTATAGCATTCAAAGTACTTAGAATCGCGAAATATGCTTGACAAGCAGAAAAGAACCGGTGAGAATGTGCTTGTTCTAATCTTGGCGGGCGCCATGTCTGGCGGCATGGGTTCCAAGGCGGCAGGGAACGCACTGGACAAGTGGACGTGACGGAGCGCGTTTGCATGACCTTTGAGCGCGCGCCCTTCCGCGGAGCGTGCCGCTTCTGCTGCGGCCGTCTTGCTAGCAAAGGAGCATGTCCCATGACAAGAAAGCCTGAGCCGCGCGGCTTCACATTGGTTGAGTTGCTCGTTGTCATCGGCATTATCGCCCTGTTGATCTCAATCCTCCTGCCCGCACTTAACCGCGCCAGGGAGCAGGCCAACCTGATTGAATGTCAGTCCAATCTCAGGCAGATCGGCCAGCTTTGCATGATCTATACCGCCGGCAACAACGGATATTTACCATACGGGTGGACGGCAGCGACATTCCCGGCCAGCGGTCTCGCTTACGGTCAGGTCGGCTGGTGGAATGATCCCACTTGGACCTGGACGGATTGTTTGCAGCTGTTGATCAGCAACCGTACGCAAGCGCAGGGGGGGACATGGCAAGAGAATGCCTCGGCGTGGGATAGTGCGAACCTGCAGAACATGGCTTACGACTTCTCGGGTGCCTTCCATGATACCGATACCTCTGACTTACCGCGCGACCAGCGCGATTGTGATTATACCGCGAATATGCGCGTGTTCCCTGAGGTCGATATGCCGGACCCATTCGCGACCAGTCCAGGCAATACCAATCCGACCGGGAATTTTCCGCTTCGCACGATCAGCTCCATTCAGCGCTCGGCGCAGGTCATGGCGATCTGGTGCGGCTGTCTCGATTTCTCGGACGGCACCACCAACCAGGGAGCAGACATCGTCGATCGGCTACTTGATGATTCGGCGACAAACGGTTTCGGTTACTGCTCGTGCTACCCTCAAATTCCATACAGCCAGAATTGGTATAATCCCGCCCTTTACACCAATCCGATCGCATTAGGAAATGACGGCGTCCACTGGTCTGGCGGGACTGGCACCAACGCCGTAACCATGGCGGTCTTGAAAAGCCAGAACACCGATTGGGTGAACCCCGGCGGTTATAACCCTTACTGCAATATGCGATTCCGACACATGAACAATACCATTTGCAACTGCCTGTTTTTGGATGGCCATGTGGAATCGCGAGTACTGGGGCAAGTTCGCGCCATGGATATTTCCTGTAATCCGTCGAATGTCTTTGGCCCGTTGCACGTTCCGTAGCAGTCGGCCGGCGCACTGCGGAGGCCATGCAAATGGGTGTGCGGGAAAAAATTAATTCCAGCCGGACGATGGGATTCGTCGTAGCTGGGGTGCTCTTGGCGGTGGCTGCGGGCCAGATTGCCTTCTTCTTCCGCCCGCAACACCACCAAAGCGCAACTGGGGCCTTCTATACCGACGACGACGGCCAGACTTACTTTGCGGACAACGTTTACAAGTTCCCGCCCTGGGACCACGACGGCAAACAGGCGAACATGGCGATGGTATATTCCAGCGCCTCTGGGAATTTCGTCGCTTATCAGGTTCGCTACACGCCGGCGGCGCAGAAGGAATTGCAAGACCTTTACGCCAAGGCTCAAAGTGGAGAACGCCCGCTGGCTGATGTCAATCGATTGATGACGTCAGAGCAAATCGGGATTGCCGGTAAGGACGTGAAGATGCGCGGGACTGACAAATGGCTTCCCATGACAAGGATGCCGCGCCCTGTCCCGGTAAAGGCGCCTGACGGGAGCGATACGATGATGGTAATGCCCTGACCCAAACGTTCTCTGCGGATGATCCGCAGCGCCGCTCGCCGCCAGAATGTTGAATCGAAAGCGCGCCTGCAGCTTCGGCTGGCGGGAACAGCCACAGTGCGCATCGGTTGATCGCCATCGCGCGATTTCTCGGCACGATGCGGGTTGAATGAACGGGAGGGGCGACGTGTCGATTGAGCGCTAGTCGCCAGTTGCCGCACACACGTTTTGCGCTCCCTGTTTGGTGCATTGGTGCGACGGCAATCGTTCAGAACTGCGAGTCAATTGCGGTGACTACAGATGAACAATGATCCAGTGGAATTTCGGCCGGTGACTTCGCGGGTGCGGAGCCGATCGACCAGTACGTCAACAAATTCAGCAACGGAGGAACAAATGCAAAGATGCTCAGGAAAAGTTCGTACGATGCTCTCGGTGGGAGCAATCTCGACGGTCGCGCTTGGGGCGGTCCAGGCGCGGGCGTCGGTTGTCTTAATCGAATCGTGGGAAAACACGCTTGATGGTTGGCTGGCGCCTTCACCAGGCGGCACAAATACCAGCTATTCCCCAAGCTTCAGCACGACCAACGGGGTTACCAATGGAAGCTACAGCCTGGCGATGACCGGGACCGCGGCGCCCAACTACAGCCAGTTACTCGAAGGGCCGTCATCGATGACGCTGACCAACACGCTGGCGTCGGCAACTTCGGTGAGCCTTGACGTGTTCGCGCCGGCCGGCTCGTTCGGTGGCGCCTTGGGGATCGACATCGATATGGACAATGCCGCGACAGGGTTTGAATCCCTCGATGGGTTCAGCTATCAATCGCCGACCATCGGCTCCGAATCGACGATTACGGTTTCGGTGACACCGGCGCAGAACGCGGCGCTGGCGGCATCGGGCGATCCGACCCAGTTGTTCGTGCAGGTCGGTGGAAATTATACGGCCGGCAACGAGACCATCTATTTCGATAATCTCCGCGCCACCGTCGTTCCTGAGCCGGCGTCGATATCGATGCTTGGTTTGGCGGCCACCGGGCTGCTGGGCCGCCGTCGCCGGGCCATTTAGATCGCCCTGTTCTTACGGGCTGGTCGCAAATCGCGGTGATTCCTTCGTCTCTTGCGAGGGGCCAAATGCGGGTGCGCTTTCTCGTCGTTGTGGGGTCTGTAGTCCTGACGCTCATTATTCCCGCGCGGGGAGGCCTGCTTCTCCATGATGACTTCAATGCGCCCGCCCTCAACATGGACAACTGGGCGGTGGGGACCTGGACCCTGGGCCGTACCCAACTGGGAAATAAAGCAACCATTGTCGCTAAAACAGACACAAGTCCCGCTTATGCGCGGCTCGAGTTAGACACGTTTAATCCAGCAAACGATCAGAGCAAAAAACCCAGTGAGTACCTGGTTTGCGGAACCGAGATTTTCTCCAACAAGACGTTTTCCGTAACCCCGGCCGGCGTGCGCTTCGAGGCGAAGGTACGCAATGAGGGCGTCTTGCCCGCGGGGTTGGTGACTTCATTTTTTACCTACATGTCATACCAGACTCCCGCCGCCTCGTTCTCCGATGAAATTGATTTTGAATACCTCAGCAATCAGCTTGGCGCCCCGCATGCGCCGATCCTGTGCAGCACTTGGCACGATTTTATGAAGGGTTCAACGGACTACGGCAACGTCAAGATTTACAATTCAGAGTACGTGACGCGGGCGCAGACTACGGCGCCGGCGGACCTTACCAAATGGACTGTCTATGCTATCGATTGGTACCCGGACCATGTGGAATGGCGTATGGACGGTCAACTCGTGCGTACGGCAAAACAGGCGATACCGACCAAGCCGATGACGATTCGCCTAAACTTCTGGGCGCCGCGCCCCGATTGGAGCGATGCCTTCAACGCCGAGATTCAACCCACCGCCGATCCCGCCCACGGCAAAAAATACTTCTACGATGTCAGTTACGTCGACGTCAGCACACTTCGATAGATAAGCCGACTTGAGATTGCTGCACAGATCGAACGCACCTTGCAGGACTCGAACCTGCAACCTTCGGTTCCGTAGACCGACGCTCTATCCAGTTGAGCTAAAGGTGCCGTCGTTGGGTTGAGTATCATTCGGCATTCAAATTGGGCTGTCAAGACGCGCCTCGCTGGGGGCCGATTGAGAATCATCGGCCAAATGCCCGGTCATTGCTCCGCCGCTCTTCCCCGGGGCATCCCCTCATACAGATCCAGGTAGAAATACATCAATTCCTTTCCTGCCACACTGCGCGTGTGGTCGTGGCGGAACCGGAATTTGCGGAAGAGGTTGATCGCCGGCTCACGCTCCATGAAGGTGTCCAGCGTGATCTTGATGTAGTGGTTTTCCTGGCAGAACCCCAGAGCGGCTTCGACCAGCGCGCTGCCGATGCCGCGCCGCCGATGATCGGATGCCACGCGCAGGCGGCGAATTTCCGCGGTCGATGTCTCGTGATGCTGCACGCCGACCATCCCCACCACCTTGCCCCGCTCGCTTTCGGCGACCCAGAAATGATTGCCCGGCTTCATGTAAACGGTGGCGATGTCGTCCAGATCCAGCGCGGTGTCATTCTCCGCGATCTTTCCACCGAGCAGGCCTTCCACATACAGGGTCTGGCAGGCAGGGAGGTCTGCAGAGGTGAAGCTGCGAATTTTTACGGACGGCGACATTGACGGGATTCTAGCCTATCCCACCTCCACTGTCAGATACTTCACCGCGTCGGTACGGGTATCGAGGATGGCGACGGTTTTCTTCGCCGCGCGGTAGAGCGCTCCCGGGTTGATGATGCGCAGCCGGCCCAGACGCCAATCCCGTGCCACGTGCGTGTGGCCGTGCAGCAGATAATCATACTGCTGGCCCCCGGTGGCACGCTGCATCAGTCGAACATCGTCGCCGTGCGTGACGGCGATCTTTTTGCCGTCGAATTCCAGGTCGGCAAACTCACCGCGGCAATCGATACCCAGCTTGGCGGCGTAGCGCGACAGCTCCACGCGATCCACGTCGGTGTTTCCCCAGACACAGACAGCGGGGTGGTTGTCGGCCAACAACTCCAGGATCTCCTCGCCACCGATATCGCCGCAATGAATGAAAAGCGTTGCGCCCGCTTCGCGCAGCGCGGCCAACCCCGCCGCCGTCGCCGAGGGGCGATCGTGCGTGTCGCTGAGAATGCCGATGACCATCGTCCCGGTTACTCACAATCTCCGCAGATGAAAACCTCCATCCACGTGAATGACCTGGCCGGTGCTGAAGGGGAGCAGATCTGTTGCGATCGCAACCACCGCCTTGGCCACGTCAATCGGTTGTCCCCATCGCCGGATCGGTGTAATGCCGTCCTCCAGGATCAGCTTATCATACTTCGCTTTCACCGGACCCGTCATGTCTGTTTCGATGATCCCTGGGCGGATTTCGTAGACGTTGATTCCCGCCTCGGCCAATCGCACGGCGTACAACTGCGTCATCATCGCCAGTGCGGCCTTGGCCAGGCAGTAATCCCCGCGGTTGACGCTGGCGGCTTCGGCGCTGACAGAGGTGATGTTGACGATTTTACCGTGGATTGGCGCCTCCAGCATGCGCCGGGCGATCAACTGCGTCAGGAAATATGGCCCCTTGAGATTCGTGGCGATGATTTTATCAAAGCTCTGCTCCGTAGCGTCCAGGATATCGGCGCGGACCGGCGGGGCGATGCCGGCGTTGTTGACCAGAAGGTCGATCCGCCCGAATGCCGCCCACGCCTGCTCCGCCAATCGCTGGCGATCGCCGGAAACGGCGATATCCGCCTGCACGACGGTCGCGCGGGCGCCGGCTGATTCGGCTTCCTGGCGCACCTGGGCCGCGGCCTGGGCGTTGCTAGCGTAATTGATGACGATATTGAATCGTTCGGCTGCCAGCGCCAGCGCGATCCCCCGTCCGATCCCGCGTGATGCCCCGGTGATCAGCGCCGTGGGGTTGGATTCGCTCATGCGGCCCCTGGCTATGAACCGGATCCGATCAGGTGCGCCCGCACTCGCCGCACCAGAAAAGTCTGGGTGAACGTTTTGTCGCCGCGCTGGAAGACCAGGTTCATCTGGATTTCGCTCTCATCATTCCAGTCCCAGTAGCGCAGTGACTCCGCCGCCACCGGGCTCGTTCCGCCGTATCCATTGGGACGGATGTAGCCGGGCTGATCGGTGCTGCTGAAAGGCCCGTTAGGTGGTGGCGGTGGGGCTTGGCCGTTGGGTGGCTGCGGTGGGATCGTCAACTTGATAAATGAACCCGGTGCGATGGTCTGCTCTTCCAGCGGGTGGCTCACACCCCAGGGATCGATCGCCACGCTGCGGCGGCCCACCAGCACAATCGGGTCGGACTTGGGGTTTTCGATCCAGATGACCAGCCGTCCACCAATCGAACGCATTCGATACACCATTGGATCGATGCTGATGTGCGTCTCTGAATGTCTGGCGACGTGGCTGGGCAGAGGCTGCACGATATCAAATTCGTAATGAGCGCAGCCGCTGCACAGGAGCATCGCCAATATTCCCATCCATCTCACGGAGATCAATTGCCGTTTACCCATGAAGACTATCTTACTATCACTTGGGCGATTCTCAGAAGAGATCGCTTGGAAGCCCTGGCGAAATCAGGATAATTATCAGACGTCTGGGAGACCGCATATGAAACTGATAGCCCGCCTCGTCATTTCCGCAATACTCATCGCATCTTACAGCGGGGCTGGGGCCGCGGAGACTACCGATCCTGCCCAATTGGCACAAAGCACCGCCGACAAAGCCCTGGCGTTTCTCAAATCCCAGCAAAAGCCCGACAACGGCTGGCAGGATGAGGCCGATCCACCCGGCGTCACCGCCCTGGTCCTGCGCGCATTCCTCGCGGATGACAAATACGATGCCGATCAACCGTTCCTGGAAAAGGGATTCGACAAGCTCCTTACCTATCAGATGGGCAGCGGTGGAATCTATAAGGACACGCTCGCCTGCTACAACACCGCGATTGCCATCAGCGCCCTGGCCAGCAGCAAGGAGGCGGAATATCGCTCCGCCATGATCAAAGGTTTGGATTATCTGCGCACGCTGCAGTGGTCGGACAAAATCCAGGGCGTGCCCAACGAAGTCACCGTCGCCAGCGACAAGGATGTGAAGTACGGCGGATTTGGATACGGCAAGCGCGCCCGCCCCGATCTGAGCAACACGCAAATGGCCCTGGATGCCCTGCACGATGCGGGGGTGAAGCCCGATGATCCGGCGTTCCAGGCGGCGCTCAAGTTCGCCACGCGCTGCCAGAATTTCTCCGAGACCAACGACCAGCCTTGGGCGGGGGATGATGGGGGATTCGTCTACACCCCGGCGGATGGCGGCAACTCGCCGGCCGGCGAATATACAGGTGTTGGTGGCCGACGCATGCTGCGCAGCTACGGCTCCATGACTTACGCCGGCCTCAAAAGCATGATCTATGCCGGGCTTTCACACGACGATCCGCGCGTGAAGGCGGCATGGGATTGGATCAGCAGGAATTTCACCGTCGACGAGAACCCCGGTATGTCCGCCCTTGGACCGGAAAACGCGCAGGGTGGGCTTTATTATTATTTCTACACCATGGCCAGGGCGCTCAATGCTTATGGCCAGCCCGTGATCGTCGATCCCCCAGGCGGGAAGCACGATTGGCGAATCGCTTTGATTCAGAAGATCGCCGCTTTGCAGCGCCCCGATGGCAGCTTTATCGGACAGCGCAAATGGATGGAGGATAATCCGGTGCTGGTGACCGCCTACACCGTCATTGCCCTGGAGCAGGCGAAGCAGGATTTGAAGCAGCACCCCGCGAATTGAAACCGAACGACGGCGCGGTCTATTTCCGATAAACAGCACTGCGGCCCCCGGCATGGAAGTCCGGACGGTGGCGGGCTATGCTGACGGCCCGCCGTACAGGGGGCCTGGAACGGAGCGACCGTGCAAAGACTCATCATCCCCAATTATCACGTGATCCTGGTCCACTATCCGCTGGCACTTCTGGCCATGGGGTTGTTGATCGAGATCTTCAGCTTCCTGTGGCGGCGCAGTTCGGCCAGAGCGGCGGGGCGATGGATGATCCTGTTGGGGACGCTTGCCATGGTGCCCGCGGCCACCAGCGGTGTCTATGCGCTGTTCGATATTGCCGCGCATGGCCAGAACGAGGCCGATTCCTGGCAGGACGTCAAGGATGGCAGCGGGTTCACGGATCATGACTGGGCGCTGGCCAGGGATCATGTGCTCCTGAATTCCGCGGCGACCGGCCTGGCCCTGCTCGTGGTGGTGATATGGATCGGCTCGACAGATCGTATCCGCCGGGCGCTCTATGTCCCCGTGCTGCTGGGGCTGCTGATCGCCATGGGCCTGATGACCGACGGCGCCTGGCACGGCGGGGAGATGATCTACCGCAAGGGATTTGGCGTGGAGGGAAACAAAGGCGTGCTGGATATGGCCAGCGCACCGGCCAATGCAACTCTGCGCCAAAAGATTGACGTTCGCACTTCACCGCGGCAGTTGCATGTGATCATGGCGGGGATTCTGTTTGCCATTGCCGCAGCCGCGCTGGCGCTGTCGATCCGCCGCTCCGTCACCGAGGATTATCCATGGATTCCAGCCAATCGGCTGCGGGAGGAGCGACACGAAATCCTGAATCCCCCTCCTGATCCAGAGGCGTCGCTGCGCCCCGTCTCGCTGCTGGGCGCGCTCAACGACACCTCCAACGCGATCTTTCCACCGCGCGAAATTCCCCCGGCGCGCTTCTGGATCGTGGCCGCCGTCGCCGCGATCCTGACCATCTTCGGTGGGTTGTATATCGGCGGATTCCTGGTCTGGCCCAATGTCATTGATTGGGTCGCCGCCAAAGATGCCATTCAGCACATCAATGTCCACGGCGAGCGTCGCGAGGCGGCGCACATTGTTTTCGGCGCCAGTATCCTCGTATTGACGCTGGTTCTGGCCGCCCTGGCGCGCTGGGCGCCGCGCGCCCGGGTCTTCCTGGGAGCTTGCGCGATGCTTCTGATTGTGGTCATGGCCGCGCAGGTCTGGATCGGAATCCTGCTGCTGTATGATGGCGATACCGGCCCGCTCTCGCGCTTCAAATCCCCCCAGGCCACGCCGACAACGCAGCCGGCGCCGGCTTCCCAGCCGAGCGTTGCGATGGATTGAACGCGCGGATCAAGTGGATCAACCGGGGATGATCAGCCGTCGATTGGCTCGACCTTGTCGACGTCAACGTGATAGATGCTCTTGATCACACCCGCATCCTTGTGGATCGACACGTGTACGGTGCCCCAGACCTTCACGGGTGTATCGTAATAATAGATGTTGGAGCCTCTCACGACGTTTCCATCCACAAAATGCTGCGCCAGCGGTGGGCCGTTGAAGCAGCACTTGGTCTTGGAATAAACAAGCTGGAAGTAGCCCAGCCGGTCGTCGCCGGCGCCGCGGGGGTTCCACATCTCCCCGACCATCATGCAGCGCTTGCCTTCCAGTTGCCGGAATTTCTGCGGGATGTCGTCCATCGTTCCGATGCGCTGATCCATGTCGAAGGTGCTCATGGCCTTCAGATCGACTTCCTTAAACGAGCCGTAATCGTGAATCCCGCCGGTGACCACTTCATCCAGCCAGATGTAAAAGGGCACGCCAACGATGGTCAGCACAATCGCCCCCAGCACGATCAGCCGCCAGTTGATCCGCTGCGACCACGGTGGCGGCGGTGGTGTAAACTGCGCCGGCGGTGTCAGCTCCGGAGGCCGTGTAAACTGCGGCGGTGTGCTGACCATGCGATCGGACGACGTTGTCGTGCTCATGACGATCCAAATCCCAAATTACAACTCTCAAGCCTCAGGAATCAACTCCGCGCCGCCTTAACACTGCTCGCGTCGATCTGGAAAATGCTCACGATGAACCCGCCATCCTTGATCTCCTGAACGTGCAGCGTCCCCTCCACGATCAACTCATCCCCAAAATAACTCACCGCCTTGCCCTTGGGGCAATGCACCACGATCGTATGCTGAATCTGCGGCGGCTGTCCGAAACAGCAGGCGAACAGGCTGGGCACCAATGCGAACTCCGTGATGCTCTCGGCCTGGTCCAGCGGGATCATGTACCCGTGCGTGCGAAAATGGCATCCATCCATCGCCTTCACGTCGTCGGGAATATTCCCGCCCTTCTCCGGATCGTACTCGAAGTTGCCCAGTTGCTTGATCGGCAATTCAATGGTCTGGCCGGCAACGGGGGCCGGATGGGGCTGCCGCGGATCGCCGGTGACATCCTTGATTGTCACGATGGGTGAGATTGCCGACGGCGTCGCCGTAGCAGTGGCGGTCGCCCCCTTGCTGATCTGCCGGCGGCAAACGCGGATCTCCTCCAGGATGGGCCCAAGCTGATCCGGCTGGTTGCTTAACAGTTGCGAAACCTTCTCCAGCATTGGCAGCGCCCCCGCATAGTCGTTACGCGCCAGCGCCTCGTTGGCCAGGACCTGCAACTGGCCGGCGGTATCCGCGCTGGGCTGCGTGGCGGGCGCATCCGCCGACGCCACCCCCACGCCGACCGTCAGCAACAGCAGCACGGCGACCATGTTCGCGATCTCTCGCATTCCCAACATTATACCCTCAAATCGCGCCCAATTTATAGCGCCCAAACGATGTGCTACCCGGTATATACGTCGGCCCCAAGCGCAAAGTTGCATCGAAAATCCCCGCCTTTGCCGTCACGGAACCGTCTTGGCCGCCAGATAATAAAGCGCGCCTTCCTGCAGTTCCTGCCCGGCCAGGGCCTGCGCGGTGGGGCCGATGCCCATATAGATATCGCATCGCCCGCTGGCGCGGATGGCCCCGCCGGTGTCCTGGTCCAGCATGATCCCACTGAACGGCCGCATCCCCGGGCTATCGGATTGCGGAATCGCCACCGCCAGAAACGCCGGCATCGCGCGCGGATAAATATCCTGCTCGTTCTTATCCGTGGCGATGGTCGCCAGCGGCGTCACCGGCACGTTGAGGCTTCCGAACGGCCCGCCCGGCCGATCAGTGAAAAATACATCCCGCTGGTTCAGCGACAGGTAATGATCCATCATCTGTGGATTCGCCGCGAAATAATCACCCAGGCCGTGCAGGCTGAGCTGGTCTTGGCGGATCACACCATCGGCCACCATCTGCCGGCCGGGGCTGGTGTAGGCATATCCATTCGTGCCGGCGAAGCCGACCTCCATGATCTGCCCCGTCTGCGTGATCCGCAGCCGCGCCGAGCCCTGCACGCTGACGATGTACGCCTCCCAGCGGCTCTTGAGCCAGACCAGTTCATCCCCCGCCAGCTTCCCCTCGTTCTCGATCTGCCCGCGCGTAAAATACGGAACCGTTTGCCCATCGGCCGTGCGCCGGCCGAACACCTGGCCGCTGTTGGGATCGCGCTGCAGATCATCAGGCAACTTAAACAGCGGCCATTGATATTCCCCGTCGCGCGCCAGGCTCGCATCATAAATCGGCGTGCAATATCCGGTGAACAGCACGCGATCGCTAAACCCCGATCCATCCGCCAGCGGCGCGCCAAAGCTCTTGTAGACATCGAACTGTGCCGCGATCCGCTGGTTGAACCAGTTCCCATCCCACGGCCCGCGCGCGGCCACTTCATCGCACAGCTTCGACAAACGCCGCAACGTCTCCACCGCCCGGTCGTGGCTGATATCCAGATATGGATAGAACGCCTCGCTGCTGGGCGCTGCCAGATATTTCAAACTGTTATCGATCGCGATCTTCAGCCGACCCATATCGATCGGCTGCTGCCCGAAATCCGGATACTCACTGGCCGGAATCTTCCGCAGCGCCACCATCCCCGCCGGCAACGGCTGATGAAAATCCAGCGGCTTGGTCGTCTCCCTGCACCCCCCGGCTAGCACGATCCCCAGCAGCAGACAGCCCGCGTATTTCCGAAACATGCAGTCCTCCATGACCTGGCGATCTTCCATCACAGACCGTGACTCCCCACAATACTACTCCTCGCCGCCCCTTGCACGCATGGCAGCCCTGACTCAGTCCGGCAAATCGGAAAAGAACCTTCATAAAAATTCTTGGCGCTCGGACCGAACAGGGATTGGGATCTTGGGCGAGCGCACCCCGGCGCGCGAGCCAGGACCCATTTTGCCGTGCTGGCGATTTCATGCGATTGTTGAATTTTGAACAAATCGTGTCCACACCGCCGCCCCGGTGGCCGCCCACCGGCGAATTTGCCGGCCGACACGAGATTCGAGAAGCTGGCCGAGAACTACGGCGATGGTCAATCTGGCATTCATCGAAAAATGCCTGAAACGGGTCAATCAGTAGTCGTCAGACAGAGCCTAGCAAGACGTCATGCCGATAGGTTTGCCGCGCTCACGTCCAGATGCACCGTCAGAAGCATCTGGCTCTCCTCCCGCGCCACCACATCGTGCTCAACTCCTGGGGACAGCACCAGGAGATGACCGGCGTGAAGGTCGTGCGCTTGGTTTTCGGCCATTACCTGGAGATGGCCTTTGAGGACATGGATTGTCACGACACCTTTGGCGCGATGCGGAGCCAAGCGCGTAAGATGGCCGAAGAGGAACAGCGACACCGAAGTGGGCCCGTGCTTGAACAAAGTCTCCTGGCGGTGCCCGGCTTCGCCGGCATGGAGTTCCTGTTTGAGCCTCGTTGCTACTTCGTCCAGATTGAACGAATGCTGCGGCGCTGCAAAACGCGATTCGGGATGCTGACGCAAACGCCCGGGCTTTTGATCTTCCATGAGATATCTCCATCAAATGTCGGCCATCGAATCGAAGAACTCGTTGTCCTCGGCGTAACCACCCTCGCCCTTGTAGACATGCTTCACATCCTTGGCGAACTCAATGGCCTCAATCCACTTGACCATCTTGAATCCAAGCTGCGTTTCGGCCCGTAGCCGCAATGGAGCGCCATGCACATCGTTTAGAGGCTGATAGTTCATCTCGTAGGCGAGTAGGGCTTGCGGGTGGTGCATGTTCTCGATCGTGTGGCTGTCATAATACTGCCCACCGCCGGTGCCCTCGCTGAAGGAGTAAAACAGCACCGCCCGAGCCTCCGGCAGAGGACGAACCAGTTTCATCAACTCCAGCATCTGCAACCCACCCCATTCGGCAATGCCCGACCACCCTTGAATGCAGTGGTGCAGTGTGATCTGCGTCTTCTCACCCATCGACTTTATTTCGTCCAGCGATAACTCCACTGGGTTTTCCACAAGTCCGTAGATTCTCAATCGGTAGTCCTTGTAGCCGTTGGTGGCAAGCGCTTTCCATTTCTCAGAGGTGGGCATTTTCCCATTCGGCCAGAAGAAGGAAGAGATGTCAGCCCGGGTGTACTCGGCCCGCGGGGCGTGGCCGCCGAGCAGGAGCCGGATGACCGGGTTGACCAGCGCGTTGCCGACGCGCTGAATAGTTCGCGGGAAGAGCCACGTCGCCCAGTTGGCCATGATATTTAGCAGAAGGAGGATCACGAGTCCGGTGACCCCGATATACATCCCAAATCGCAGAGCAGTGTTAGTGCCGATCACGATGTGATTCATGTTGCGGGCGAATCCAGTCACGAACACCATGGTTACGTGGGCGATGACGAACGCAACGTAGGCGCAGAGCACCAGGAAGTGAATGGAGCGTCCGACCTGCCGATTGCCGGGCAGTCTGCGGTACCAACTGAACCGATTGACCAGTGCCGGCGACATGGCCGGACCGGTAAGAATCGAGAGGGGCGCTAGGACGAAAATTACCCCGAAATAACTCAGTTGCTGGAGAGCATTGTATTGGAAGAAGCCGTTGGGCTCCGGCGGCAGATGGAACGTAGCGTAATGGACAAACACCGCCCAAGCGTCGGGGAAGATGCGCCATGACGTGGGCACGATTCGCCGCCAATGGCTCGTGGCGAACAAGAGTGACACGTAGATGGCACCGTTGATCACCCAGAACAGCGCACTGACAAAATGCCAGTGCCGGGCCAACCCCAGCGTATGGCGGCCGCCGGGAAGGCCGATCCAAGGCGTCAAATAGCGTGCGTCGTCCTTCGCGGTATATAGGCGATCCAACGGCACTTGCACCGGCGTAAAACGAATCCACTCGCTGCCCGGAGTGCAGTGAACATTCCAATAGAGCCGCGGGTGATCCATGAGAATCTGAACGCCGCTACGGATCAGCAGTACCATGAACAGAAGATTCACATAGTGGGTGATGCGAATCCAGGCTGCAAAACCATATGGCTGAGTAGCTGTCTCCGGGGTGAAATGTGGGCTGGTGGGAACCGTGGGCAATCCGAAGAGTGCCCATTGCGCATAAGCCGCGATCAACAGCACGCCGACAACTGCCACCAGCGGTAGCAATGTCGAGAGTCGGATGCGCACCGGAATCCGCATCCGCTGGAGGTCGTGACCCATCGGCGCGAGCGGTGGGGACACCGATCGGTCTATTTTAGGTTCGAAAGCCATCCCGCCGATACCTTCCGGCAGCCGCTGCCCGCTGATGCACAATCAATCAAATACTTTAGCCGGCGACGCGGTCGTTGTCCCGTCGTATCTGAGTTGACGAAGCGTATGAAACAGGGATTGAAGCACGGACGTTGGCGCGTCCGCCAAAGATGGTGCGGCGGCCACGCATCGCGCCGCGAAAGAATAAGGAGCATCTATGAGCAAGCCGTCGTCAAGCGTGAAGCGGGAACTTTGAAGGGGATTTTAAGTGCCCACGATTGCTATCGTGTGGCTTGGGCGTCAGACTGATTTTCGGGGCTGCTCGTCCGGTGCGTCTTCTCGGCGTGATAACTGCTGCGCACCAGCGGTCCCGACTCCACATGCCGTAATCCTCGTGTTTCGCCGACTCGCTTCCAACTCGCGAACTCATCGGGATGCACCCAGCGCGCCACCGGTAAATGCTCCGGTGTCGGGCGGAGATATTGGCCAAGCGTCAGGATATCGCAGCCGATGGCTGTCAGGTCGTCCAGCACCGCGTCGATCTCCTGTTCGCTCTCGCCCAGGCCCAGCATCATGCCGGTCTTGGTGACCAGGCCCTGTGTTTTTGAAATCGACAGCAGCTTCAACGACCGGTGATATTTCGCCTGCGGGCGAACCTTCGGATAGAGCCGTGGAACCGTCTCGATGTTGTGATTCAATACTTCCGGTTTCTCATCCAGCACCTTCTGCAGCGCTTCCCAGTCGCCGCAGAAATCGGGGATGAGCACCTCGACCTTGACGCCCGGGGCCTGGCGGCGGATCTGGCGGATGGTTTCCGCCCAGACGGCGGCGCCGCCGTCGGGGAGCTCGTCGCGATTCACGCTGGTGATGACGGTGTATTTCAACCCCATCGTCGCCACGGCTTCGCCGACACGCTGCGGCTCATCCAAGTCCAGCGTCGGCGGTCGGCCGGTGGCGATGTTGCAGAAGCCGCAACTTCGCGTGCAGACATCGCCCAGGATCATCAGCGTCGCCGTCCCCGCCGCCCAGCATTCGCCCATGTTCGGACACTTGGCCGACTGGCAAACCGTGTGCAGCTTCTTTTCGTTCACGAGATTGAGCAGGCGCGCATACCCCGGCCCGCCGGGCATTTTCATCTTGAGCCAGGGAGGTTTGGAGGACGCGTATTGAGTCAGTGACAGGCTCATGCTGATCGAATTCTAAGAATCGCAGGGACCAGAGTCGAATTTCGTCAATCCGTGCCGGGCCTGTTATTCTATCGGCATGGCGGCTGCGATTCTTCGGATTCTATGTCTGGGCGACATCGTCGGCCGGCCTGGCCGGCAGGTCGTGCATCAGAAGCTGCCGGCGCTGGTGCGCGAGCGCGCTATCGACCTGGTGGTCGCCAATGCCGAGAACATCGCCGGGGGAAGCGGGATTACGGGCAACCTGTTCAACCGGGTTCGTAGTTACGGCGTGGACGTGGTGACGCTGGGCGATCACATTTATCGCCGCGTGGACATCGTGACGACCCTGCAAACCAGCGAGCGGGTGGTGCGTCCGGCGAACCTGGCGGCGACGGCGGCGGGGCGGCGATTCACCGTGGTCACCACCAACAGCGGCGTGGCGGTGGGGGTCTTCTGCCTGCTGGGGCGGATATATATGAATCTGCCGGTGGATGATCCCTTCGCCGCGGCAGATCGCGTGCTGGGCGAGCTGCCTGAGAATGTGCGCGTCTGCGTCTGCGACATGCACGCCGAGGCCACCAGTGAGAAAGTCGCGATGGGCCACTGGCTGGACGGCCGCTGCTCGATCATCGTCGGCACGCACACGCATGTCCCAACCGCCGACGCCCGTATCCTGCCCGGCGGCAGCGCCGTCATCACCGACCTGGGGATGTGCGGGCCGTACGATTCGGTGCTGGGCCGGCGGAAGGATCGGGTGCTCAAGCACATGACCACGAACATGCCGCACATGTTCGAAGTGGCGACGAATGATGTGCGGATGTGCGGGGCGCTGGCGGAGATCGACGCGGAAACGGGCCGCGCCATCAGCATCGAGCGCATTGAAGTGCGCGGAGAGAACGTCGAGCAGGCGTACGATGCGGACGACAAAGCGACGAACAATTCGGAATGAAAAATAGAGCCGGGGCGTGTCGCCCCGGTGTTCCGGGCCGACACGGCCCGGCTCTTTAATTTCAGCTGGGCGGCAGGGCGGGGGCGGAGGGGGCGTCGATGCTGCGCTTGCGCTTCTGCGCTCCGGGGACGGCGGGCTTCTCAGCGCTCTTCCCCGGCTGCATCCCGCGCATCATGGCGATCACGCCCGTGCGGGCCAGCTCGCGGATGCCGTAGGGACGAACCAATTCCACGAATGCTTCGATCTTGGTCTCCTTGCCGGACACCTGCACGAGCAGCGTTTCCTTGCCCACGTCCACGACCTCGCCGCGGAAAAGGTTCACAACCTCGATCACCTCGGCGCGCTGGTCGGGCTGCGCGGTCACCGTGATCAGCGCCAGGTCCCGCTCGATGTAACTTGATCCCTGGAAATCCTTCACCTGCGTGACCGGCACCAGCTTGGCCAGCTGCTTGCGGACCTGCTCCAGCGTGTTCTCATCGGCATCGACAACGATGGTCATGCGCGAGAGATCGGGATCCTCGGTGCGCCCGACCACCAGCGAGTCGATGTTGAACCCGCGTGCCGCGAACATCCCGGCGACGTTGGCCAGCACGCCCGGCTCATTCACCACCAACGCGGAAATCACATGACGCATCGTCGGCTCCCTTGGATTAAGCGGGGATTTTAGGCGAAGGCAGGGCGGAATCCAACGCCGTGTCGCCGTTGGTGAAATAGCGGCGGACGTACAGCATGTAGCCGACCAAAATCACCAGCAGCGGCAGGAACATGACGTAGACCCAGGTTCGGCTTGTTCGTTCCACCAATTGAAGCTGCGCCGCGCTATAACCCGCCTGACGGTAAATCGCCGCGCGGCGCCGTCCCAGCGCCATAATGGCATAGCCGATGTGCCAGAACAGGATCAGCCCCAGGGTGATCCACCATCCCACCGGCCGCCGATGGTACACCAACGGCACTGTCACCCCGGCGACGAGGACCGATGCGAATAACAGCAGTGCCGACACCGATCCGGACAGTGCTGAACCGAATACCTGGTTACTCATGGGCAGCATTATCAATGCGGAGATTGCGTAAAGCAGCAAGCCGATCACCAGACCAAGAACGGGAATTGGACAGCCATCGGTCCAGCGCGGGACGGGATCGAAATATTCCAGCATCTCGCGGGTTCGCGCATTTTTGAAAAACCAGACGTAGGTGCCCGGCACAATCACGGACAACAGCCCGACCATCATCATTCCGATCAACATCCCCACGAAAAAGCCGGCCGGCGGGTTCGGCGTCCACCGGGGCGCCGGCATGCCGGCCAATCCAATGAGGCCGGGCAGCGCGATCGACATCGCGATCAGCCAGAAAATGGCGCCGGCTGTCACCATGGTCGCCACTGTCAGCGCCATGGGGCGCACCCATCTTCGCATCTGCATCGCGCCGACGCCCCACCAGATGAGGCACGAAGCCGCGACCAGATAGATCAGCATGGCGCCGATCATGGTGCCGGCCGGTTGCGCCGGCGCGTTGGGCGACTTGGGAAGGACGATCATCGCAAACGGGATGAGCGCCCCCATGCATCCACTGCCGGCGCCGATCACTACGGCGAGAATCCCCAGGACCAGCGTCGCGGTCCGCCGGCCGCGAAATTGATTGCCGGGATCGATGGGCTGGTATTCGATGATGCCCGGCCCGTGCACCGTCATCGGCAGAGTTTGTACGTCCGGGATTTGAATGTTGCAATCGGGGGTGGCGCGAACTTCGGGGATGTCTGTGGAGAAGGTGGCGACTGAAGTCGCCACCCCGCTGAAAGGAAAATCAGGCGGCGCTGGCGCGGATTTCCAGGGCGGCGGGCAGGGACGGACGCAGGCGGTTCAGGCCGTCTAACGCGGCGACCTTGTAGCACTCGGCCAGTGTCGGATAGTTGAAGACCGATTCCACGAAATAATCGATGGGCATTCCGGCGGCCATCACGGTCTGGCCGATGTGCACCAGCTCCGTCGCGCCGGTGCCGATGCTGTGCACGCCCAGCAGGCGGTGGCTTTCGGGATGGAAGAGCAGCTTGAGCATGCCATATGGATCGGCGATGAGCTGCCCGCGGGCGATCTCCCGATAGCGGGCCAGGCCGACTTCGTAGGGCAAGTTCGCTTTGGTCAGGCTTTGCTCGCTTTCGCCGACCATGCTGATTTCCGGGATGGTGTAGATGCCGTAGGGGAACAGCGGGCTGGCGGGCTGGCTGATCTGCTGGAACATGTGGCAGGACGCCAGACGGCCCTGCTCCATGGCGGTGGCGGCCAGGGCGGGGAAGCCGATGACATCTCCCGCCGCGTAAATGTGCGGAACGGCCGTCTGGAAAAACTCGTTGACCTTCATCCGTCCGCGGTTGTCGGCGGACAAACCGGCGGCGGGAAGATTCAGCTCCTCGGTGGCGCCCTGGCGGCCGATGCAATACATCAGCGTTTGCGACGCCAGCTTCTTGTTGCTGGCCATCGTCGCCTCGACCTGATCTCCGATGATTTCGATCTTGGAGACCGATTCGCCCAGGCGCAGGCGGATGCCCATGTCGCGCAGGCGAAACTGCAAATTTTCCGCCAGCTCGTCATCGACAAATTCCAGCAATCGTGGCCGGCTCTCGACCAGTGTGACTTTCACACCGACGGCGGCGAGCATGCAGGCGTATTCGGTGCCGATCACACCACCGCCGACGATCACCAGGCTGCGCGGCAGATCGGCAAGATCAAGAAGCTCGTTGCTGTCGATGACTTTGCCCTTGGAGAACGGGACCGACGCCGGGCGTGCGGGGACCGTGCCGACGGCGATCAGGATATGCCGGCCGCGCAGGTCCGCGGCTTCCTCGCCGCGCGTGACGCGCAACGTGTTGGCGTCCAGGAACGACGCCGAGCCGAACATCATCGTCACGCCGTTGCGGTGCATCTGGCTGCGGATGACCTCCACCTCGGTGCGGACGACGTGCTGGCAGCGGTAGAGCAGATCGCTCATGCTGATGTTCTGCTTGACGGCATAGCTGGCGCCATAGACGGCGCGTTCGCGCAGGCCGGTCAGGTGCAGGACGGCTTCGCGGATGGCCTTGGAGGGGATGGTTCCGGTGTGGATGCAGACGCCGCCGACGCTGTCGACGCGCTCGACCACCGCGACGGTTTTGCCAGCCTTGGCGGCATTGAGCGCCGCCTTCTGGCCCGCGGGGCCGGAGCCGATGACCACCAGATCGTAATACATTGCCGTCATGCAGAAAGTCCGGATACATCGGACATATCGGCTATTACGACTGGGTGATTCAGCGGGTCTGCGCGGGATTTATCGGCTGTATCAATTTTGATGCCCGCCCACAATTGCTTCGCCGTCTTCTGAATTTGATAGTGTTGTGGAGGTTACTATGTTCACCGCTGGGAATGCAGTGGGGATTGCACTGTGGGCCGGTTTGACCGCCGCGGTCTGGATCATCACGCTTCGGCACCGTCGGCGCTGGAGCGAGCCGACCCGCCAGCTGACCACCCTGATTTCTGAGATCCGTGCCGGCCAGGCGCCCAGCGAGGAGCTGGCCGACGTGGGTGGGGGGCTGGCGGCGGTGGCGTGCCAGATTAAATGGCTGATCCGCGATCTGCGCCAGCAGCGCCAGGAAAACGCGCAGCTTACGATGGAGATCAACCAGCGGATCGCCAATCGCACCAACGCGCTGGAGCGCAAGCTGGGTTCGTTGCGGCAACAGGCGTTCCGCGATTCGCTCACCGGACTGCACAACCGGCGGATGCTGGATCAGTATCTTCCCCAGGCGGTCCGGCATTGCCTGACCGAGGCGCAACCGCTGGCGCTGCTGATGATCGACGTGGATAATTTCAAGGACCTCAACGACGCGCTGGGCCATGCCGCGGGCGATCAACTGCTCCGGTCGCTGGGCCAGCTGATTCACAGCACGGTGCGCGACGCGGACGCGGCGTTTCGATGCGGGGGGGATGAATTTGTGGTGGTGCTGCCCGGCTGCGACGCCGGCGCTGCCCGCGCCGTTGCTGGTCGCATGCAGTCGCTGACGGCGGCGCTGGCCAGCACTTTCAAGGTGACCAGGCGTCCGCATCTCTCGATCGGCATGTGCACGTTGGCCGACCTGGCCGACCCAACGCCGGAAAACCTGCTGGCCCGGGCCGATGAGCTTCTGTATTCCCAGAAGCCCGCGCGCAAGGCGTTGGCGCAGGCATGCTGATGTAACGGTCGCGTGTAGCCGGCGAGCATGCTCGCCGGCTAAACTTAAACGCCGGATGGTGCGCTGGTACCACGCGATCTTCACGGCGTATGGGTTTTGGCTGCCCAACGATCCGCGCGGCTCGTGGTCAACATTCGTTGGATCGTGGGAATTGTATAAATTTGGTCCCGCTACAAAGACAAACCAGCGCTGCTCGCTGGCGCACGAACCGCACAACGTCAACGAACGCCTGGCTGCCAAGAAGGCCCTTAAATATCCCCCCGTGCGTTTTGACGCTTGCCAGCGCGATGCGATTGCCGCGGGCATCGGCCGGGCCTGCCGGGAAAGTGAAATTCAGTTCATGCTTGCGCGATTGGCCACGATCACGTGCATGTCGTTACGGCGCGGCATTCCAAGTCGATTGAGCGCGTTGTCGGGCAGTTCAAGGGCCGGGCCGGTCAGCAGATGTGTGTGTCGGGTTGTCATCCGTTGCAACGCTTTGCACAGCCCGGTGGCGCACCGCCGACGGCGTGGGCGGAGGGGTGTTGGTCGGTGTATATCAACGATATGCCGCAGTTGCGCGAGGCGATCGATTATGTGCGGTGCCATCCGATGAAGGAGGGGTTGGCGGCGCAGCAATGGGATTTTGTTACACCGGTGGATTGAAGTCCCGTGTAGCCGGCGAGCATGCTCGCCGGCTTCACTTGGCCCTTGCCGCGCGGCGGCGGATCCGTACAATTCCATCCCTTATGCCCAGAGAATCCAATCGAGAACGTCGCGAGAAGGCGGAGAAGTTCCAGACCTTCAATCGTCCCAAGATCAAGGTCGCCCGCACCAGTGCTTCGGGCAAAGTCTACATCGACTACAAGGACACCGAGTCCCTGCGGAAGATGGTCAGCAACAACGGCAAGATCCTTTCCCGCAAGCGCACCGGCGCCAATGCCATGGAACAGCGGATGATCGCCCGCGCCGTCAAGCGGGCGCGCTTTATCGGCCTGCTGCCGTACGTCAGCGCCTCGGCTTGAGTCGTGCGCAGAAAAAGAGCCACGAGCATTCCACGCGTGGCCCGAATTGCCGCCCCATTCAGCGGATACGGATTATCGTCTGGCGCCCAGGATCGCATCCTTGGCGGCCTTGGCGACCAGGAAGCGCACCTTCTTTTTCTTGGGGATCATGATTTCCTTCCCCGCGTCCGGACCAAACTGCATCTTCATCCTGCGCGCCGGCCGATCCACCAGCTTGATCTTTCCAATACCGGGGATGGTGAAGACATTCTTGGCGTGACGGTAGGCCAGATCCGCCTGGGCCATGAAGAATTGCGTTGCCTGTTTCTTGCTGATTCCCACCCGCTCGGCGAGCTGGGTGGCGATTTCAGATTTGGTCAATGACTTAGCTGCCATGAACTTAATCTCCTTTCCTGGAGGATAACTGGCTGGAAATTCGGAGGGAGGCCGCTGCTCCCGACTCCGCGCGCCACCGGACAAGCCCGGCGGGCAGGGGGTAGAACCTAGCGAATTTCCCGGCCACTTCAACGCCGAGAATGCGAAAAACCCCGTATTTCCCAATGTTTTAGGCGCGCCTTCAACAGGTTTTCCCCAGAAACTTCACCGCTTCTCTGCCGCGAACGCTGGCGCCATCCGTTTCATTCTTGAGTTTTTCACTTCATTACTGTTCCATATCCGCCATGGCCGAGGAGGCTTATCCCAAAATCGGGCACTTTAAGGATGTCCAGGCGTTCGTGGATCGCCTGACGCGACTGGGTCTGGAGATTCCCTGCGACGCTCGCGTCCTGTCGGCGGCGGGGGGATCGCCGCTGGCACAGAAGCTGGACGTTGGTGGCTTCGTCGTCGGCAACCGCTGGTGTATCCACCCCATGGAGGGTTGGGATGGCGATGTGATGGGCCAGCCCAGCGACCATGGCCTGCGCCGCTGGCGGCACTTCGGTGAATCGGGCGCCAAACTGATCTGGGGCGGCGAGGCTTTCGCCGTCCAGGGCGATGGACGCGCCAATCCCAACCAGATCGGCGTCATTGACGGCGACTTCAGCCGTGCCGAGAAGGGCGCATCAAGCCTCCTGGAAAACCTTATGGACGCCCATCGCCGACGGTTCGGCGACACCGACGATCTATTGGTCGGTCTGCAACTGACGCACAGCGGGCGCTTCTGCCGGCCCCACGATAAAAAGAAGCTCGAGCCGCGAATCCTCTATCATCACCCGATCCTGGACCGAAAATTGGGTATCGATCCGCACGATGATTCGGCGATCGTCAGCGACGATTACATCCACCGCCTGATCGACAATTACGTCCGCGCCGCCCGGCTCGCCCAGCGCGTCGGGTTCCGATTCGTCGATGTCAAGCATTGCCACGGCTACCTCGGCCACGAATTGCTTAGCGCCCACACCCGCCCGGGCCAATTCGGCGGCAGCTTTGAAAATCGCACGCGCTTTGCCCGGATGATCATCGAAAGAATCCAGGCTGAGTGTAAGGGTCTCATGATCGGCGTGCGATTGAGCGCCTTCGACCATCCACCGTTCAAGCCGGATGCGAGCCTGAGCAAAGCCGGCAAACTGGGACCGGGAATCCCCGAGGATTTCGCCCACCTGTTGCCATAT
>Ga0182024_10002434_pt1 | contig 46121 bp, 41 predicted proteins | sample P32metaG_FD_120480 | JGI IMG/M metagenome (GOLD analysis project Ga0182024, IMG submission 120480) | Permafrost microbial communities from Stordalen Mire, Sweden - P3-2 metaG (Illumina Assembly) | ecosystem: Environmental > Terrestrial > Soil > Wetlands > Permafrost | place: Sweden: Stordalen... | reverse complement strand
GGCGGGCGGCTCTCGGTCCCCGGCTCCGCCGAGCTCGCCGAGCTCGCCCGCGGCCTCAACGCGCTCATCGAGCGGATCGACGAGTCGATCGACCACGAGCGGGCCTTCCTCGACGATGCCAGCCACGAGCTGCGCACCCCCATCGCCATCGCCCGCGGCGAACTCGAGCTCGCCGCCCTCCAAGGCGGCGAGGGACCGGCGGTCGTCGCCGCGGTGCAGTCGGCGCTCGAGGAGATCGAGCACCTCGAGCGGCTGGCCGTCAACCTGCTCGTCCTGGCCCGCAGCCGCGCGTCCGAGCCGCCCGCCGACACGTCGGTCGACCTCCACCGGGTCGCCACCCGAGCAGTCGAAGCGGTCTCGCGCACCGGCCGCGACGACGTCGAGATCGTCGTGTCGGGCGAGGGGAGCGCGACCGGCGACGAGCTCGCCCTCGAGCGAGCCGTCGTGAACATCGTCGAGAACGCGGCGCGCAACGCTCGCCACCGAGTCGACGTCCAGGTGACGAGCGTCAACGGCGACGCCCGGATCGAGGTCCGCGACGACGGGCCCGGCTTCCCACCCGCGGTCCTCGAGCAGGCCCCCGGCCGCTTCGTGCACACCAGCCCCGGTGGCACCGGGCTCGGCCTCGCCATCGTCGACGCCATCGCCGCCGCGCACGGCGGCCACCTCTCGCTGCGCACCGTCGACGGCTCCGGCGCCGAGGTCGTCCTCGAGATCCCCGTCACCCGCTGAGCACGACACCCTGGCCGCCCCGGCGAGCCGCGCGGCGCGCCGATAGCGTCGCCGCCCATGCCCGAGATCCTCGAGGTCGAAGCGGCGCGCCACGTCGTGGAGGACCACGCGCTCGGGCGCACGATCGCCACGGTCGACGCCCCCGACGCCTGGTATCTCAAGCGGGGCCTTACCCCCGCCACGGTGCGCCGCGCGCTGCCCGAGCGGCGCTTCGTCGCCGCCCGCCGGCGCGGCAAGCTGCTGCTCCTCGACACGGACGGCCACCGAGCCGACTCCGCCGCGAGTGCCGACCCGACGCTGGGCCCGACCCTCGCCCTGCACCTCGGCATGTCCGGGCGGATCGTGGTCGACGGGCGCGCCGCCGGTGACCCGCTCCTCTACGCCAGCAACCGGGCCGAGACCAGCTGGCACCGCTTCACCGTCCACTTCGCCGACGGCGGCACCCTGACCCTGCGCGACCCCCGACGGCTCGGCGCGGTCGAGCTCGACCCCGACGAGGACCGCCTCGGCGTCGACGCGCTCGCCGTCACCACCCCCGAACTGCGGGCCCTGCTCGCCCGCCGCCGGGGCCCGCTCAAGGCCGTCCTCCTCGACCAGCACGGCATCGCCGGGCTCGGCAACCTCCTCGTCGACGAGATCCTCTGGCGAGCCAGCCTCGACCCGACCCGGCCCGCCGCCTCCCTCGACGCCGCCGAGCAGGCCCGCCTCGCCCGCGCGCTGCGAACCACCCTCCGGATCCTCGGCCGCCGCGGCGGATCGCACACCGGCGACCTCATGGAAGCGCGCATCCCGGGCGGCCACTGCCCCCGCGACGGCGTCCCGCTGCGCCGCGACACCGTCGGTGGGCGCACCACCTACTGGTGCCCGGTGCACCAACGATGACGGCGTCCGCGCGGTGATCGCTTGCTCGACCCGGCGCCGATCTGGCAGACTGGTCGGGACATGAGCCGCTCGACCCTCCTCGTAGTTATGTAGCGCACGTCCCGCCCTCGCGGCGCGTGCGCCTCTCGCCCCTCGCCTACGCGAGGGGCTTTTCATATCCCGAGCCCTTCGAAGGAACCAGCAAATGCAGCTGACCGGCGCTCAAGCCCTCATCAAGAGCCTCGAAATGGAAGGCGTGGAGGTCATGTTCGGCCTCCCCGGCGGGGCGATCCTCCCGGTGTACGACCCGCTCATCGACAGCTCCATCCGCCACATCCTCGTCCGCCACGAGCAGGGCGCCGGGCACATGGCCGAGGGGTACGCCCACGCCACCGGACGACCCGGCGTGGCGATGGTTACCAGCGGACCCGGCGCCACGAACATCGTCACCCCGCTCTGTGACGCCTTCATGGATTCGATTCCGCTCGTCGTGATCACCGGCCAGGTGCAGTACTCGGTCATCGGGACCGATGCCTTCCAGGAATGCGACACGGTCGGGATCACGATGCCCGTCACCAAGCACAACTGGCTGGTGACCGACGCCCGCGACATCCCGCGGGTGGTGCGCGAGGCCTTCCACGTGGCGACCACCGGCCGGCCCGGCCCGGTCCTCGTCGACCTCCCGAAGGACATCGCGAACCAGACGATGGAGTGGTACTGGCCCGAGAGCGTCGACATGCCCGGCTACAAGCCGACGCTGCGCGGCCACCCCAAGCAGATCAAGGACGCGGCGAGGCTCATGTGCGAGTCGCACCGCCCGGTGATCTACGCCGGCGGCGGCATCCTCAAGGCCCGCGCCGCGGAGGCGCTGGCCGAGCTCGTCGACCTGACCGGCTTCCCGGTCGTGACGACCCTGATGGCCCGGGGCGCGTTCCCCGACGACCACGAGCTGTGCCTTGGCATGCCCGGCATGCACGGCAACTACACCGCGGTGACCGCGCTGCAACGCTCCGACCTGCTGCTCGCACTCGGGTCCCGCTTCGACGACCGGGTGACTGGCAAGCTGAGCGGCTTCGCGACCGACGCCAAGATCATCCACGTCGACATCGACCCGGCCGAGCTCGGCAAGGTCCGCCGCGCCGACGTGCCCATCGTCGGGGACTGCCGGCGGGTCATCGAGGAGCTCAACCAGGCGGTGCGGGCCAGCCAGGCCAAGCACGAGTGGCCGTCGCTCGACGACTGGCACGCGCAGCTGCGCGACTGGCAGACGCGCTACCCGCTGGTGTTCGAGCAGCTCGAGGACGGGCCGCTCAAGCCCCAGTACGTGATCGACATGCTGCGCGACCACACCCCCGACGACACCATCGTCGTGTCGGGCGTCGGCCAGCATCAGATGTGGGCCAGCCAGCACTGGCACTTCAACTACCCGTACACCTGGGTGAACTCCGGCGGGCTGGGCACCATGGGCTTCGCGGTGCCGGCCTGCGTCGGCGCCAAGGTCGGCAAGCCCGAGCGGATGGTGTGGGCCATCGACGGGGACGGCTGCTTCCAGATGACCGCCCAGGAGCTTGTCACCGCCAGCGCGGAGCGGATCCCGGTCAAGATCGCGATCCTCAACAACGCCTACCTCGGCATGGTGCGCCAGTGGCAGGAGCTCTTCTACGAGGAGCGCTACAGCGAGGTGTACCTCTCACCCGACCTGCCCGACTACGTCAAGTGGGCGGAGGCGATGGGCTGCGTCGGGTTCCGCGTCGATCATCCCGACGACGTCGTCCCCACCATCGAGAAAGCCAACGAGATCGACGACCGGCCCGTGGTGATCGACTTTCGCGTCGACTACCGCGAGAAGGTGTACCCGATGGTGCCCGCCGGTGCGTCGAACGACGACATCATCCTCGACCCGGGCCACGACCGGCCGGGCGGCCGATAGGGGAGCACGGTGACCAACCCAGCGAAGCACCACATCCTCAGCGTCCTCGTCGAGAACAAGTTCGGCGTGCTCACTCGCGTCGCGGGTCTGTTCGCTCGTCGCGGATTCAACATCATCTCCTTGGCCGTCAGCCCCACCGAAGACGAGCGGTTCAGCCGAATGACCATCGTCGTCGATGCCGACGAGACACCGCTCGAGCAGGTGACCAAACAGCTCAACAAACTGATCCCAGTGATCAAGATCGTCGAACTCACCCCCGATCAGGCCATCGAGCGCGAGCTCATGCTCGTCACCGTCAAGGCCTCCGCCGAGGCCCGGTCCCAGATCACCGAGCTCGCCTCGATCTTCGAAGCCAAGATCGAAGACGTCGGCTATGAGTCGGTCACCATCCTCGCCGCCGGAACCCCGGCCAAGCTCGATGCCATGACGGACCTCCTGTCGCCGTACGGACTCGTCGAGCTCCAGCGCACCGGGCGCATCGCCCTCCCCGTCCTCGCCCGTCGCGCGGCACGGCTGCGATCCGTCAAGACCCGAGGTGCCTGACCCCCGGCCCTCCCGCGGCGGTTCGACCGCGCCCCGTGCGGGCCTGTCATCGTGGGGTCAGACTGGAGGCCGTGCTCGACCGTCGCCGCGGACCGGAGTGCCGCCCCGGTTCCCGCTCGGGACTCCCGGCCCGACTCCTCGTCCTGGTCGTGGCGTGCGCGGCGGTCGCGGTCCCGACCGGGCTCGACGCGGGAACCGCGACCGCGGCACCGCACATCGGTCTGCCCAATCTGCAGACCATCCGGATCGGCGCCGCACCCGACCGAGTGGCGGTCGGTGCCGGCGCGGTGTGGACCGGCGACGTCGGAGACCTGTTCCGGGTCGATCCCCGAACCCAGGCCGTTCGGCGCATCCCGGACTCGGCGACGCCGGTCGCGGCGGACGCGCAGGCGGTCTGGGCCCGGGCCGTGCTCGACTTCGACACCGTCGAGCGCATCGACCCAACCACCCAGGCGGTGGTGGCCAAGGTCGCGCTGCTCGGCTCCCCCGCCGCGATCGCGGTCGACGCCGACGCGGTGTGGGTCGTGGATTCGGCCGGGGTCCTGACCCGAATCGACCCGGCCACCAACCAGGTGGTGGCCACCATCGCGCTCGGGACGCTCGGCTTCGGTGTCGCCACCACCCCCGACGCGGTCTGGGTCTCCGGCCAGGATGCCGACGGAACCCGCTCGCGACTGTGGCGAGTCGATCCCGCCACCAACACCGTGACCGCTGCGATCGACACGGCCGCCCCCTGCAGCGCGCTGGCCAGCGCGGGCGACGACACCTGGGCCGAGTGCGGGACCGCCCAGCGCCTCGACCTGACCACCAACCAGCTGCTCCCGACCGACACGAACGCGCTGAACGGGCTCGCGGTCAGCGCGCCGGCGGTCTACACGCTCGACACTGCCGGGAACCTGACCGCCCTCGACCCGCAGACCCGACAGGCGGGGCACGTCCTCGACGTCCCCGAGCTCTCGGAGGGCCTCGCGCTCGGGTTTGGCTCGGTGTGGATCGCCAACCCCGCGCTCACCCACGCCACCAACCTGCGAGGGGCCGGCACGCTGCTCCGACTCCGCAATCCCGGCAGCCCAGCCTGACCCGCACCGCGCGCGTGCCACCGCGTGCTCGCGCCACCCGGGCCCGGCCCGGGAGCCTGTTCGCATAGCCTGACATCCCTGCAACGCACGGAGGACCAATGCCCGCCGCCATCTTCTACGACGCCGACGCCGATCTCGCGCTCCTCGAGGGACGCAAGGTCGCGATCCTCGGGTACGGCTCGCAGGGCCATGCCCACGCCCTGAACCTTCACGAGTCCGGCGTCGACGTGCGGGTCGGCCTGCGCGATGGCTCCCGGTCCTGGGCCAAAGCCGAGGAGGCCGGGCTGCGGGTCGTGACCACCGCCGAAGCGGTGAAGGAAGCCGACGTCATCATGGTCCTGCTCCCCGACACCGATCAGGCCGACGTCTATGAGCGAGACATCGCCCCGAACCTCAAGGACCGCGACTCGCTGGCCTTCGCCCACGGGTTCAACATCCACTACGGCCAGATCCGCCCGCCCCGCGGCGTCGACGTCTGGATGATCGCGCCCAAGGGGCCCGGCCACCTGGTGCGTCGCACCTTCGAGGAAGGCGGCGGGGTCCCGTCGCTGGTCGCGGTGTCCGCCGACGAGACCGGCAAGGCCAAACAGACGGCCCTCGCCTACGCCAAGGCGATCGGCGCGACACGGGCCGGGGTGCTCGACACGACTTTCGAGGAGGAGACCGAAACCGACCTCTTCGGTGAGCAGGTCGTGCTCTGCGGCGGTCTCACCGAGCTCATCACGTCCAGCTACGAGACCCTCGTCGAGGCCGGCTACCAGCCCGAATCCGCGTACTTCGAGACGCTCCACGAGGTGAAGTTGATCGTCGACCTCATCTACGAGGGCGGTATCGCGAACATGCGCTACTCGATCTCCGACACCGCCGAATATGGCGATATGACCCGGGGGCCGCGGATCATCACGGATGAGACCCGCGCCGAGATGCGGCGGATCCTCGCCGAAATCCGCGGTGGCAGCTTCGCCCGGGAGTGGATCCTCGAGAACAAGGCCGGCCGCCCGGTGTTCAACGCGCTGCGCCGCCGCGCCGCCGAAAACCCGATCGAAGAAGTCGGCGAGCGGCTCCGGTCGATGATGCCCTGGATCGGGCAGGGCAAGGCGCGACCCCAGGACGTCTCCGGCGGCTGAGCGGACCCCACGATGAGCGGCGCCGCCACGGTCGTCGTCGCGCTGCTGGTCGGGTACCTGCTCGGCACCTTCCCGACCGCGGTGCTCGTGACCCGTCTCGCCACCCGCGGGTCGGTCGACATCCGCGCCGCCGGCAGCGGCAACCCGGGGGGTGTGAACACCGCTCACGTGGTGGGGCGGGCCTGGGGTGGCGTCGTCATCGCGGTCGACGTCCTCAAGGGGATCGGCGCCGGGCTGCTCGGCTGGGTGATCGCCGGGCCAGTCGGCGCCTACGCCGGCGCTACCGCGGCGATCGCGGGGCACATCTGGCCGGTCTGGGCGCACTTCCGCGGCGGGAAGGGCGTCGCCACCTCGGCCGGGGCGGTGCTGGCCGTGTTCCCTGCCTTCTTCCCACTCGACGCGGCCGCCGCCGCGGTCGGCGCGCTGACGCTGCGCAACGCGGAGCGGGCCATGCAGCTCAGCAGCACCGTGTGGGTCGTAGCGTCGTTCACCTGGTGGCTCGCCGCGCTCCCGACGCTCTGGGGCCCGAACCCGAGCGTTGCGCTGCCCATCACCCAGACCATCGGCGCGGCGATGATCCTCTTGAAGTTCTACCAATCGAGGCCCGCGCCTCTGTGATTGCCCTCGTCACCGACTCCAACGCGCTCGTGCCCGCCGACCTGCGATCCCGGTTCGGGGTCCGCGTCGTGCCACTCACCGTCGTCGTCGACGGTCAGCCCTACGCCGAAGAGCGCGAGCTCAGCACTGCCGAGTTCTACGACCGGCTCGCCGCCGGCGCCACCGTCTCGACCGCCGCGCCGTCCCCGGGTCAGTTCGTCGTCGAGTACGAGCAGGCCGCGGCCGACGGGGCCAACGCAGTGCTCTCCGTCCACATCGGCTCGAACACCTCGGCGACGGTGAACAGTGCCCGGCTCGCGGCGGCGGCGAGCCCCATCCCAGTCGAGATTGTCGACACCGGCACCGCCTCATTCCCCGTGGGCTGCTGCGTGTGGGCAGCCGGGTCGGCCATCGAGCGAGGCGAAGACCTCGCGGCCGCCGCGGCCGCGGCGAGCGCCGTCGCGGCCTCGATCGGCAACGTGTTCATCGTGGGGGGCTTGGACCTCGCCCGCCGAGGGGGGCGGCTCGCCCCCGACGCCGAGGGGGACGAAGGGATCCCGGTGTTAGCCCTCCGGGCCGGGACGATGGACGTCGTCGGACGCGCCCACGACATCGAAGGCGCGATCGACGCGATGGCCGACGCGGTCCTCGCCGGCGCACCCGGGCGAGCCCTCCGGGTCGGCGTCGGCGACGCGGTCGCCACCGGCGTCGCCGACGGCCTCGCCGCCCGGCTCTCCGACGCAGCCGCCGTGCGGCAGATTGTGCGATACCAGGTTGGGCCCTCCGTCGCCGCCCACAGCGGCCTCGGGACCGCCGGCGCCGTCTACTTCCCCGCCGAGCTCGCGGGCTGAGCCGAGCGCGGCCCCAGGCCGGACCGCGACCGCGAACATCGGCGAGCTGAGCGCGTACACCGTGACGGCGAGTCGACCTGCGAGACTCCTTGGCGGGCAGCATCAGCATCAACGAGGTCACGACGATGAGCAGCGAACGGCGAGCCCTGCTCGCCCGGGTCCGCGCAGCGGCCTCCCATCTCCGCGATCGGGAGACTCGTGCGGTGCTGCGCCTCGGGGTGACGGCAGCCCGCTCAACCCGCCGACGCCCGGCCGACGCGCGATTTCACTGCCCGTGCTGCTCGGGTACCGCGTTTGAGACGATCCCGGTGCTCTGGCCCGAACTCATCGCAGCGTGGGACCTCAGCCCTCGCGAGGTTGACTACATCGACCGGTCGCAGGGGTTCACGTGCTCAACGTGTGGCTCCGGGATGCGGTCGATGGCACTGGCGCACGCCGTGATGGCGAAGCTCGACTTCTCCCTGCCCTTCTCGGCGCTGTCGTTTCGTCACCCGCTACTCCGAATTCTCGAGGTCAACCGCGCCGGCTCCCTCACCCAGTTCTTGCGCCCGTTCTCTGGCCATGTTCTCGGCGAGTACCCCGCGGTGGACATGCTCCGCCTGCCGTATGACGACCGGTCCTTCGACATCGTCGTGCACTCGGACACGCTCGAACACGTCACCGACCCGAGGCGTGCCCTCTCCGAGTGCCTTCGCGTCACTCGATCGGGCGGCTTCGTTGCGTTCACCACCCCGATCGTCCACGGGCGTCTCACTCACTCTCGGCTCGGGCTGCCCGACAGCTTCCATGGCTATCAGGACCACGCCGAGCCCGATCTGAAGGTTGAGACCGAGTTCGGGGCCGACGTGTGGGCCGCGGTGCTGGAAGCCGGCGCCGCCTCGTGTGAATTCGTGAGCCTCGAGTTCCCGGCCGGTGTCGCGGTCGTCGCTGAGCCGCCGTCAGCCCGCTAGGTGTGATTCCCGTCAGCGTTGTTGACGCAGCGTTGTGATGGGGTGAGCCCTGCGAGTGCCGTGTGTGGCCTGAGAGACCCCCATCGCACGCTCCCCACCCGCGGGTCTCCAACCCTCCCGCTCGATCCGATCGACCGGCAACAGCCTTCCAGCCGGGGTCAGTTTTGCCCTAGCGTGCGCCACGGACCCTCCCTTGTCGTTGGAGTTCTTGGCGAACCTCAAACGATCAGGTGAGGGCTCCTTCCGTCAACACCTTCACGGGAAGCACAGCTAGCGCACGAACTTGCGGTCGACGTCGCCAACCTCCGTGCCTGTGGCCTCGCTCGCCTGGCCGAGGTCGAGGACCGCCATCGTGGCTGAAGCGGTGACACACGGGCGCCCCTTGGAATCGGTGACCGTGGCCGCCGTCGTGATCCGACGCTCACCCGGCGCGGCGATCCGCGCTTCGACGCGGTACGGCTGGCCGAGCCGAACCGACCACTGGAACTCCACCTCCAGCTTCTGGGTATATGCGAACCGCTGGGACAGTGCGATCGTGGCCCAGCTCATGGCCTCGTCGACCAGCGCGAGTGTCACGCCACCGTGCACCAGTGTGGGCGCGCCGGAGAACTCGGCGGGAAGATCGAAGTCGGCGAACACCAACCCGGCATCAGCGTCGCAGAAAAACGGTACGCGAAGTCCACGCGGATTGCGGTCGTCGCAGACGAAGCACGAGCTGTCGAATCCGAAGCGCGACGCGTCCAGCCGCTCAGCGCTCACCACGTCACTTCCGCTTCACGAGCCACCGCAGCTTCTCGGCCTTCTCGAATGCCGCCTCTCCGGCGAGCTGGCCGATCGACGTCGACAGGGTCGGGTACACATGCATGAAGTCGCTGAGCTCGCTCAGGCTCACGTCCTGCTCGATCGCGAGCGCGAACTCGTGGATCATCTCCCCGGCTGCCGGGGCCAGAATATGAGCACCGACGACACGCTTCTTGTGGGTGACCACGATGATTGCGCCCGTCGTGGCCCCGTCCGCTCGGGCCCGGTCGTTGTGCACCAAGTCCTGGTGCCACACCTCGACGTCGCCCTTGAATTGCTCACGCGCCTCGGCCTCGGTGAGGCCGGCGTGGGCCAGCTCCGGGTCGGTGAAGGTGCACCACGGAACGCTGGCGACCACCTTGCCCTTCCCCGGGAAGAACATGTCGCGCACCGCACGCACACCCTCGTAGGCCGCCGAGTGCGTGAACAGGAAACGCCCCGCGATGTCGCCACACGCGTAGATCGTGTCGACCGTGGTGCGGCCCCGGTTATCCACGACCACACCCTTCGGGCCGGTCTCGATCCCGAGGTCTTCGAGGCCGAGACCCTCGATGTTGGGTGAGCGCCCGACCGCGACCAGGATCTCGTCGGCCGCCCAGGTCTTGGGTTCGCCGTTCTCAGCTCCGTGCACGACCTTGCGGTCGCCGTCCCGGGTCACTCGCTGGGTCTCGACGTTGAAGTGCAGTTCGACCCCCTCATCGCGGAGATGCTCGACGAGCAGGTCGACCAGGGCCGGCTCGTCGCGGGGCAAGATGCGCGGTCCCTTCTGGAGGAGCGTGGTCGGGATCCCGAGGCGGGTGAAGCCCTGCACCATCTCGACCGCTATCGGACCCCCGCCGATGTTCACGAAACTGGACGGTGGATCGTTGAGCTCGAACAGCGTTTCGCTCGTCACGTACCCGACGTCGGCGAGCCCCTCCAGCTTCGGCACCGCGGGGCGGCTGCCGGTCGAGAGCAACACGTAGCGTGCGTGAAGCTCCCGGTCATCGTGCTCGCCCTTGACGACGACCGTGTGCGGGTCCGTCAGGCGGGCAAACCCGGCGACGATGTCGACGCCCATCTCACGGAAGCGGTCCGGGTTGTCGTCGGTCGTCGCAACATCGTTCTGCACCGACCGGATCCGGTCCCACACCTTGGAGCGGTCGATCTGGGGTGTGACCGCGCCGATACCCCACTGGTCCGCGTGGCGCAGATGATGCGCCACCTTGCCCGAGGCGAGCAGCGCCTTGCTCGGAACGCAGCCCGTCCAGAGGCAGTCGCCGCCCACCCGGCCCCGCTCGGCGACCGCGACCTTCAGGTCGAGGGTGGCGGCGAACTCGGCGGCGACCATGCCTCCCGAACCCATCCCGACGATCACGAGATCGAACTCGTCGGCCATCGTGTGCTCCTCGCCCCTGTTGGGAATCGCAATCTACCGAGGACTGGTTCGTCCCCGGCCGCCCCGACGGATCAATCGGCTGTGGCCCGGCCCAATCCTCGCGGCGGGGCGCGCCGAACCAGCCGCGGGCGACACCCCCGGTGGCGCGCCGCCCGAGGCGCTCCGGCGGTCGTCAATCGGGAGTTGACGGCGTGGTCAACCGTCAACCTATCGTTGACGCGTGGCAACTCCACCCGGCCTCCCGGAACTCATCGAGGCGGTTCGGGCTGCCGCCCCCCGCGGCGACGCGCTCGACCAGGTTGCCCAGGCGACCCGAACCGTGGCCGAGCTCGAAGCGGTCAGCGACGCCCTCCTCGGCCACTTCGTCGATCAGTGCCGGCGCAGCGGACGGTCCTGGTCCGAGATCAGCGCCGCGCTGGGCGTGAGCAAGCAGGCCGCCCATCAGCGCTTCGCGGGCGTCGCCGCCTCACTCGGTCCGACAACCACATGAGGCACAGCCTCCGCGCCCGGGTCGCACGGCTTCGCCCGCGCTCATGCAGTATCCCTCGAGCGAAACGGGGTCGGCTCCGCTGTGGGCGAGCACGCTGAGCGTGGTCGCGGGGTCTGGCGTGGGAGGCCCCCCCTACACTTGTTGGCGCTCACACCCTGCCTCGAGGTCAGTCCGTGTCCTGCGTCCACCGATCCCTTAGTCACCACCGCGGCGCGTGTGGCCATGCTTGACGTCGAGACGCTGCCCACGGGCGCCGAGACCGGCGATCCCGGGGTGGAGCTCACCGTCCTACTGCCCTGCCTCGACGAGGTCGAGACCATCGGAATCTGCGTCGACAAGGCGCGGCGGGCGATGGTGGACCTCGGAGTCGTCGGTGAGGTCGTCGTGGCCGACAACGGGAGCACCGATGGGTCCCAGGCCCTCGCGGTCGCCCGTGGAGCCCGAGTGGTCGACGTACCCACCCGCGGGTACGGAGCGGCCCTCCGAGCGGGAATCGCCGCCGCCCGCTCCGAGTTCGTGATCATGGCGGACGCCGACGACAGCTACGACCTGTCCAACCTCGAGCCGTTCCTCCGTGACCTGCGCCAGGGAGCCGACCTGGTCATGGGCAATCGCTTCGCGGGTGGCATCGAACCAGGCGCGATGCCGCGCCTGCATCGCTACCTGGGGAACCCCGTCTTGTCGTTCCTCGGCCGCTTGTTCTTCAACAGCCGGAGTCGTGACTTCCACTGCGGCATGCGTGGCTTTCAGCGGTCCAAGGTCGAGGCCCTCCAGCTGCGGACTACCGGAATGGAGTTCGCCAGCGAGATGGTCGTGAAGGCAACGCTGGCCCAGTTCGTCATCACCGAGGTCCCTACGACCCTCTCGCGCGACGGCCGGACGCGTGCACCCCATCTGAATACCTGGCGCGACGGCTGGCGTCACCTCCGGTTCCTGTTGCTCTACAGCCCCCGCTGGCTGTTCTTGTATCCGGGACTCGTCCTCATGGCCGCCGGCGTCGCCCTCGGTGGCGCGCTCCTCGCCGGGCCGGTCAAGGTCGGCGGGGTCGGCCTCGACGTCAACGCCCTCATCTACTGCATGGTGGCGGTGCTGATCGGGTTCCAGTCGGCGCTCTTCTCGGTGCTGGCCCGTGCGTTCGCGATGAACGAGGCCCTGCTCCCACCCTCGTCGACCATCGATCGGGCCTTCCACGTCGCGACGCTCGAACGGGGCCTGGTGACGGGAGCGGTGCTGTTGCTGATCGGGCTCGGCTTCACCGTGTATTCGCTGGTGCACTGGGGATCCGCGGGCTTCGGCGCCCTCAACGCCCGGGACGGGATCCGCCTCGTCGTGCCGGGCGCCACTGCGACCGTGCTCGGATTCGAAGTGGTGCTCGCCAGCCTGTTCCTGAGCATTCTCGGGCTCGCCCGAAAGTGACGGACGAACCCGGCCGCTCCCAGCCGACCGTGAGTGCCGTGGTGCTCGCCTACGGAGAGGAGCCCTGGCTCGAGAAGTGCGTGCACGCGCTCGTGGAATCGGAGCAGATCGACGTCGAGGTCGTCCTCGTCGACAACGGGTGCAGCGACGGGGGCGTCGAGCGGCTCCGCGACGTCCCCGGGGTCGTCCACGTCGGGGACGGGCACAACCTCGGCTTCTCGGGTGGATGCAACCTCGGCGCCGCCGCCGGGCACGGCGAGTACCTCGCCCTCGTCAACGGAGACCTCATCGTGGAGCCCGAGACGCTCTCCCGTCTCGTCGCGCTGGCCGTCGACGACACCATCGGCATCGCGGCGGGCAGCGTCCGCTTGGCCGAGAACCCCGAGCTGCTCAACACCGCCGGCAACGGAATCCACTTCCTCGGCTTCAGCTGGGTCGGCCACTTCGGCGAGCCCGCCGCCCGAGAGGCCCGGGCCCGAGACGTCGCCGGCGCGATGGGCGCCCTGCTCCTCCTCCGCCGCGGTGTCTGGGATCGGCTCGGCGGCTTCGACGACCACTACTTCGCGTTCCACGAAGACGCCGAGCTCAGCTGGCGCTGCTGGCAGATGGGCCTCCGCGTCCGATATGTGCCCGACGCCATCGGCGTGCACCGCTACGAGTTCGGGCGCGTCCCCAACAAGCTCTACCTCGCCGAGCGCAACCGGCTCATCTTCGTCCTCACCAACTGGGAAGCCCGAACCCTCGCGGTCCTCGCCCCCGCCTTCCTCGCGGTCGAGCTCGCCGTGGCGCTCGCTGCTTGGCGGGGCGGCTGGCTGCGCCAGAAGGCCGCCGGCTGGGCCTGGCTGCTCCGCCACCGGGCCTGGCTGCGGGAACGCCGCCGCGCCGTGCGCGCCACGCGGCGGGTCAGCGACCGATCACTCGCCCCGCTGCTGTCCACCCACCTCGACGCCCAGAACTTCCCCATCCCGCCCGCCCTCCAGCCGCTCGACGACCTCCTCGCCCGCTACTGGGCCGTGGCGCAACGGCTCCTTCCCGCGGAGCACCGGTGAGCGGACCCGAGGACACCGCCGCGGACGACCAGCGCGATCAGCAGTACGCCGACCGCCTCGTCGCGCTCGGCGACGTCTGGTGGAAGCGCCTCCTCGGGGCGCAGCTGCCGTACCGGTGGAACCTTCGGCGACTCCAGACCGGATTCACTCTCGACATCGGCTGTGGGACCGGCCGCAACCTCGAGCACCTCGCCGGGCACGGCGTCGGCGTCGACCCGAACGCGGCGGGAGTGTCCGTCGCCCGCTCGAAGGGCTGGGACGCCTTCAGCCCGGACGCGTTCCAGGAATCGCCCTACGCCCGCCCCGAGACGTTCGACTCGCTGCTCTTCGCTCACGTCCTCGAGCACCTCGGGGCCGAACCCGCCTTGGAGCTCGTCCGGCGCTACCTCCCCTATCTGCGACACCCGGGAACGGTCATCCTCATCACCCCCCAAGAGAGCGGCTTTCGCTCCGACGACACCCACGTCGAGTTCCTCGACTTCGCCAAGCTGCTCGACCTGGTTCGGGCGTGTGGTCTCGCGCCCACCCGGCAGTACTCGTTCCCGCTCCCGCGCCCGCTGGGACGGCTCTTCCGCTACAACGAGTTCGTCGTCGTCGCCACATCCACGTGATCCGATGAGGGGCTCGAGGGCGGGTCGACGTCCCGAGAGGCGGAGCCCGTCAGCGCCGGCATCCACAGGAGCCACACTGCGACAGCGGCGATGACCCCGAGGTACACCACCAGCAGCAGCACGACCGGCACGGGCGGCTTCCATACTGGGTGTACGAAGAAGAAGAAGGTGCCGTCATACCCGACGGTGCTGCGACGCAGGCTCTGCGCGAAGGCCAGGAACTGGGCGAACACGAACGCGCCGCCGAGCACCCCCGCCAGGCGGCCCCGCAGCATCGGCGCGTTCGACGACCGCGCCAGGAGGATCCCCGCCACGATCGGCACCCCGGCCGCCAGCGGCAGCCCGTAGCGGCCCTGCCACAGGTACCCCGCGCCCTTCGCCGAGGACGCCTCCAGCGCGATCGGGATCGCCACCGCGAGCGCCAGGATCCCCCCGAGCAGTCCGGCGCGCAGCCGCGAGCTCCACGACAGGGCGAGCACGATCAGAACACCCAAAACGAACACCCAGGTGACGAACACCCCACGCGGGACCGGCGTGTCGAGCCAGCCGAAGTTCCCGACCATCTGCGAGAGGAACCGAAAGCTGTCGCCGAACGACTTGCGGAGCACCAGACTCGTCGCATCGTGACTCGCCGCACCCGGGTTCGTGAGGTTCAGGCCCCCCGCCAATGCCACCCACGCCACCTGGGCCACAACGCTGATCGCCACGAGCGCGCCCCACACCCGGGCGGCTCGACTCTGGACCAGGTTGCGCACGCCGGTCCGACCGGCCAAGACGACCACAACGACCGCGATAATCGCCACCCACAGGGGTCCCAGCTGGCGGCAAAGAGCGAGCGCCGCGGCGGCGATACCAACCCGACGCGCCAGCCGGGGATCGATCCGGTCCGCGGACTGGACCGCGAGCACCGAACCCGACGCCCACAGCGAGATGGCGGCGGCGATCTCCACCCCACTTGGGTTGACGATCGAGCCCAAGAACAACGCCATCGGCGTGATCGCGAACGCGTAGCCGATCGCCGCGATCCGTCGTTCCCGCAGCTCGGCGATCGACGCCGCCCCCAGCGCCAGCAGCGCCGCCACCAGCAGCAGCGCCACCACCCGCATCGCGTACACGGTGTTCAACGCCGACGAGGCCAGCGACGGCACGCCGACCACGAGGTAGTACGCGGGTGGGTACCGGCCGTACTCGGCGGCGGTGCTGACCACACGCTCCGAGTGCGAGTAGTGGGCACAGCTGGCCGGTGTGTCTCGCTCGAACGCGAAGCAGTGAGCGTCCGATCCGCTGACGAAGCTGGCGGCAGCTCGAGCCTTCGTGTACCCGCCCGGCAGCCCTCGGACCTGCGGCTCCGCGATCTCGCCCCGCACGACCGTCACCGCCCGTAAGACATGTTGGGGCTCGTCGGGAGCGTTGAACAACGGTGTCGCGACCGTCCAGCACAGACCGGCCACCGTGAACAGTGCGAACGTCGACCAAAAGAAACGGCGGCCCGTTACCGGGCCGAGACGCCCGACCCAGCCCATGGGACGTCCGGTCGGGACGTCCGGCGTCATGATGCCCGTCCGCGAGCGCCGAGCAGCGCCGCCACGCCTCATCGGCCCGTGCGTCGACCGGGCTGTGGTATTTCGGCCTCAGGCTCGCCCGTCACACCAATCCCCAATGCGCCGCGCCCGGCGCGTCACGGGTCGACGAGCGATTCGTCGCGGCGGCGAGGCGATCTCCCGCGCCCAAGCCCACGACTGCACTCGGTGAGGCTAGCCAGGAACGTCGCCGGGCCGCGCTGGCGCGGGCCCGCGGCGCGCGGCGGGTCGAGGAAACCGCCCGGTGCGGATGCCGGCGCGGTCAGCTAGCCGCGGCCGGGGGGGGGTCGGTGCCCACCCCGCCGCCGGGGGGCCTGCCACCCGGGCCAGGTGCTGCCGTTGAACGGCTGCCACCACAGACCGTTGTCCGGGCCGCGGACGAACGTGAACGTGCCCGACGGCGTTAGTCGTGGAGCGGGGTTCGAGGATGACCGATCCGCCGGGGCACTGTCATCCCGGGCTGGTGCCACCGGTGTTGAGGTGCTGCACCCAGAGCGAGTTGTCCGATGCGTGCACGAGCGCGTAGGGACCCGAGGCGTCCGCCGTCGCCGTCGGGTTCGATGCGACGCCACCGCCGAGCGACTGCCAGCACGGCCCTGAGTGGCTGGCGTCGAGCTTCTCCATCCACAGCGCGTGGTCGTCCCCGGCCGCGAAGACCCAGGTCTGGGTCGAGGTGGCGGTCGCCGCTCGCCGCGGTCCCCGAGGCCCGTCCGCCCGTCGCCCGCACAGGGGGCCGACGGGTCGGACCGGGGAGCCGTGATCAGCCAGCGTGGCGCGCGGTCGCCGGAGGGCGCCGAAGGCAATCAAACGGGCGAGAAACCGCCGATCGCAGGGCGACCGCCGTTGGAAAGTGCCGGCGCTGTCGGCCGCGACCCGGTCGGTGGGAGCTCGGACTCGCGGCTGGATTGCGGGCCCGGTGGCCCGAGTAGCCTCTCGCCGTGCCTGCCCCCGCCGCCGGCGGCGCCCCGTGGACCGTGCGCGCTCCACGACGCGCTCGATGACCTTCCCTTCTGACGAGGAGCCCGCGATGTGGCGGCCTCCGAGCGCCGAGGTCGGGTTCGCTGGTGGCGCCCAGGCCTGGGGGGTGGTGGGCGTCGGTGACTCCGGCGGGGTCGTGCAGTGGGTGAGCCCGTCCGTCGAGGAGGTCCTGGGGTACCGGCCCGATGAGCTCGTCGGCCGGACCGGCGTCGACCTGGTGCACCCCGACGACCTTGATCAGCTGCGCGACGCGTGGCAGACCGCGCTGGTCAAGCCGGGCGCATCGAGCCCTCCGGGGACGGCTCGCTGTCGCTGCCGCGATGGGACCTGGCGCCAGTTGGAGTTCGTGCTCACCAACCTTCTCGACGAGCCCGCCGTGCGGGGCCTGGTCGTCAACTGGCGCGCCGTGGGCGGCGCGCCACCGGCGGGGGGATCGGGTTCGAGCCCGGCCGGCTTTCGTCAAGCCGTCGACGAGGCGCCGGCGATGATCTGGATGAGTGACGCCGCCGACCAGGTCGTGTTCTTCAGCCGCCGCTGGTACGAGTTCACCGGTCGTGGTCCCGAAGCGGAGCTCGGTCGCGGATGGGAGGCCGGAATTCACCCTGAGGATCGCGGCCGGGTCGTGCAGACCCACCACACCCGGGCCGCGCAGCCCCAGACCTCCGAGGTCGACTACCGAGTGCAGGCCGCGACCGGCTCGTATCGCTGGGTCATCGACACTGGTGTTCCCCGCTACGACGCCGACGGCGCCTTCGCCGGCCACGTCGGGACGGTGATCGACGTCACCGAACACATGGAAGCGGAGGTTGCCGAAAGTCGCTTCCGCGCGCTCATTGAGCACGGGCACGACCTGGTCGCGATCTTCGATGGGGAGGGGCGATTCGTGTTCGCGAGTCCGTCCTACCGGACGACGCTCGGGTACGGACCAGACGAGTTGCTCGGCACGATGGCGATCGAGCTCCTGCACCCTGACGATCGAGACGCGGTCGCGGCCGCCTTCATCGAGCAGCTGGCCGCGACGGGCGAGCCGGGGCCGCTCGAGTACCGCCTTCGCCGACGCGACGGATCCTGGCGCTGGATCGAGTCGATCGCGACCCGCCAGACCGACAACCCCGCGATCGGCGGGCTCCTCGTCAACGGGCGCGACGTCACCGAACGTCGCCGGACCGAGCTCATCTCGGTCGGACAGTCCCGCATTCTCGAATTGGTCGCGCGTGGTGCCCGGCTGGGCGACACGCTGGACGCGGTCGCCCGCCTCGTCGACACGTGGGTGCCCGAGGGTCGCACGGTCATCACGATCGTCGACGCTGGGCAGCGGATCCTGCACGTCGCGGCTGCGCCGAACCTTCCGTCGGCGTGCATCGACGCCCTCGAGGGGTTCTCGGTGCCCGCCGACGTGCCGTCGCCTCCCGACGCTGTCATGCGGGGGGCCATCGCGCAGAGCGACGGCCCCGGACCGGCGCGGACCCTGCTCGAGCACGGCTTCACGAGTTGGTGGCGGCTCCCGATCGTCGCCGCGGGGACGGCGCGCTACCTCGGTGCGCTCCAGGTCGTGCGATCCGACGATGCCGAGCCGGAACCCGGCGACAAGCAGCTGCTCGAGGTGGCGGCAAGCCTGGTCGCGGTCGCCGTCGAGCGTGACCGGACCGCGGCCCGATTGTCGCACCAGGCTCAGCACGACGCGCTCACCGGTCTGCCGAACCGGGGTCAGGTGATCGACCGGTTGAGCTACATCGGCCGCCACGAACGCCAGGGCGGACCCGATGTGGCGGTCATGTTCTTGGACCTGGACCGGTTCAAGGTGCTGAACGACAGCGTGGGCCACGAGGCCGGGGATCGGTTGCTCGTGTCGATGGGTGCCCGGCTTCAGGACGCGCTGCGACCCGGCGACCTCGTGGCCCGCTTCGGTGGTGACGAGTTCGTGATCGTCTGCGAGCAGCTCGACGGACTGGAAGCCGCGCTGGCCCTCGCCGATCGTCTCTTGCGCATCGCCCGTGAGCCATTCGATCTCGACGGGCTCGAAGTGGGGATCACCGCCAGCATCGGCATCGCCGTCGCGGACGGCCGGCCTCCCGAGGCGATGGTCCGCGACGCCGATGCCGCAATGTACCGGGCCAAGGAAAAGGGTCGTGACCGGGCCGAGGTCTTCGACGCTCGGCTCCGCGAAGACGTCGTCGCCCGTCTCGACATCGAGCGTGAGCTGCGCCACGCGCTCGCGCACGGCGGTCTCGTCGTCTATTACCAGCCGATCGTGTCGCTGCGAACCGGGGGACTGGCCGGTTTCGAGGCGCTCCTCCGTTGGGAGCACCCCAACCGGGGGCTGCTCGCACCGGCCGAGTTCCTCCAGGTCGCCGAGGACGCGGGCTTGATGCGATCGATCGGCGAATGGGTCCGGACCGAGGTGTGCCGCACCGCGGCGCGCTGGCAACGGGAGCATCCCGAGTGGGGACGGTTCGTCACCAGCATCAACCTGTCGTCGGCGGAACTGTCGGATCCGCACCTGGCGACGACGATCGCCAAGACGGTCCTCGACTCGGATATCGACCCGGGGCGGTTGTCCTTCGAGATCACCGAGCAGCTCCTCCGCACGGACGCGGACGCGGCGCGGGAGTTCTTCGTCCAGCTGCACGAGCTCGGGGTGCTCCTGGCGCTCGACGATTTCGGCAGCGGCTACTCGCCGCTGTTGCACCTCAAGGAGTTCCCGATCGACGAGATCAAGATCGGCCGCGGATTCGTCAAGGAACTGGGCTCGGATCAGTTCGACGACGCGATCGTCGACGCCGTCGTCGACCTCGCCCACCAGCTCGAGCTGACCTCGGTCGCGCTCGGCATCGAGACCGAGAGCCAGGCCGCCCGGCTGCGCTCGGTGGGGTGCATGCGCGGCCAGGGCTACTGGTACGCGGAGGCTCTGCCCGAGACGCTCGCCGAGGCCTGGGCCACCCGCCGGTCGACCTAACTGACCCGGGCGAGTCGGCCGCCCCGGCCGCCCCGGCCGAGACCAGACCTAGCGGACCAGCCGGTTCAGGATCTCCACTGCCCAGTCAACGTCAGGGGTCGGGGCCCGACGCCCGGCCAGCGCGGCGGGGACCTCGATCTCGAGTCGCACCAGCGCGCCCCCCAACGTCTTGCCGAGGTTGTCGGCCCGCAACGAGCGCGGGCCACCGCCGCCGAGGGCGTCGTGGAGCACGAAGTTGAGCGCGAGCACGTTCGGGGCCTCGTAGCGCTCGACCGCTCCCTCGACGAACCGACCGAAGTGCTCCTTGACCCGATCCGCGGTGACGACCGTCTGGATGAGCGCGTACACCTCCGGATCAGGCGCGAAGAGCGCGACGTCGGAGATGTTCCCCTTGTCGCCGGCCCGGTAGCCGCACCCGAGATCGTGGAGCCGCAACCGGCTCACACCGCCTCCAGGGTGACGGTGACCTGCGGGTCGACGAGCGTCTTGTCGATCAGGGTCGGCCAGAGCCCGAGCAGCTCGCTCGGCGCGCCGGCGCCTCGCCCCAACCCGGTCATCCCGGCGGGGGGTGACGACAGGGTCAGGGGCACCATCTCGCGTCCGACCCGCGCCGCGGTGTCGGCGTCGGCGCAGCGCCACGCGGCTCGCAGCATCACCTCGGGTGGCTCGGCTCCGGTGAGCGGAACGGTCGGGCCGCCGAGCGCGTCGACTCCCCACAATTCGACGTGCCACTCGTCGACGGGCAGCCCGGCGTCCTCGACCCGCTGCATGAAGATGGCCGCGGTCGCGGTGGCTTTCTCGCGCGCGTCGGGCCACGAGAAGCCAACCCGGGCCTCCCCCGAGAAGCCGGCCCGGTGACACAGCAGCGCCTTGTAGGTAGGGGTGGCGGCACGGCCGCGCACGTCGGTAACTCGGACTCGGTCGAGGCCCTCGTCGACGAGGCGGGCCGAGGTGAAGTCGGCGACCACATCGGGGGAGAGGTAGGCGGAGGGATCGTGGACCTCGTAGAGCAGCTGGTGGCGGACCGTGTCGAAGCTGACCCGGCCTCCCGAGTCCTCGGGCTTGGTGATGAGCGCGCTGCCGTCGGACTCGACCTCGCCGATCGGGTACGGCAGGTCCCACGGATGGGGGACGGTCCACCAGTCGCGGCTCAGGTTGCCGCCGGCGCTCTGCCCCGAGCACTCGAGCAGATGCCCGACCAGCGTGCCGGCGGCGAGGCGGTCCCAGTCGTCCCATGCCCAGCCGTGCTCGTAGACGACCGGAGCCAGGAACAGGGCGGCGTCAGCGACCCGGCCGGTGATCACCACGTCGGCGCCCGCCGCCAGCGCGTCGACGATCGGGCGCGCGCCCAGGTACGCGGACGCGAACAGCGCCGGCCCGGGGAAGTCGGCGAACAGTTCCCCGGACTCGAGGTGACGCAGCTCGGCCTGCTCGGCGATGGTCTCGAGGCGGCCCGTCAGGTCGTCGCCCGCCACGGTGGCGACGGTGAGACCCGACAGGCCGAGGCTGTGGGCGGTGTCGATCGCGGCGCGGGCGGCCGCGGTCGGGTTGATGCCGCCCGCGTTGGTGATCAGCTTGGTCCGCCCCGCCGCGACCGCCGGCAGGGCCGCGGCGAGATAGGCGGGCAGGTCGCGGGTGAAGCCCCGTGTCTCGTCACGCTGACGGTCCTTCTGCAAGATCGCGAGGGTCAGCTCGGCGAGCGCCTCGAGGCACAGATAGTCGACACCGGCGTCGAGCAGCCCGGCGACCGATCGGGGCGAGTCACCGTAGAAGCCCTGGCCGCCCGCAACCCGGACGCCCACCGGATCAGGGGTGCACGGCCGGGCGGCGGTCCGCCCACGGCCGCGCCGCTTCGAGCTGCGCGCCGACCCGTACCAGCAGATCCTCCGACGCGTACGGCGCGACGAGCTGCACCCCGATCGGCAGGTTCCGCGACGCCTCCCAGGTGAGGGGCACCGACATGGCGGGCTGGCCCGTCACGTTGAAGGGTGCCGTGTAGCAGGCGAACGCGGTCGCCCGTGTCATCCCGCGCCACGGGTCCTCGGGGGTGCCGGCCAGGTCGCCGATCACCGGCGGCGGCTCGGCCATGGTCGGTGTCAGCAGCAGGTCGAAGCCCTCGCCGCCGGCGTCGACCGGCGTCCACCAGTTCGCCACCCGCCGCGACCAGGCATGCGCCGCGTTCAGCGACTCGAGGTACTGGATGGCACTGTTCTGCAGACCGGCCTCGTAGTACGCCCAGGTCAGTGGCTCCATGTCGTCGGCGGTGAGGTCCCGCCCGATCGCGTGGCCCGCCTCCTGCACGTCATGGACCACCCCGGTGGTGAGCACCGTCGTGAAGTTCGCCATGAGCGAATCGTCGTCGAGGGCCGCCGGGGATGCCTCGACGACGTCGTGACCCAACGAGCCCAACAGCTCCGCCGCGTCGCGGGCGGCGGACGCGCAGTCCGGATCCGTCGCGGCGAGGTTGGCGGGCGCGGAGGTCCGCCACCCGATCCGGAGCCGTCCGGGGGCCGCCCCGACCTCCCGCGCGTACGGGCGTGGCGGCGGCGACGCGTAGTACGGGTCGCCAGGCATCGGCCCGGCCAGCACGTCCAGGATCGCCGCGCTGTCGCGCACCGAGTGCGTGACGACGTGGCGTGCCACCATGCCCGCCCACGCCTCCCCCGCGTCCGGGCCCAGCGACACTCGCCCCCGGGTCGGCTTCAGCCCGAACAGGCCGCAGGCGCTCGCCGGGATGCGGATCGACCCGCCCCCGTCGCCGGCGTGACCGACCGGGACCATGCCCGACGCGACCGCGGCGGCCGATCCTCCACTCGAGCCGCCGGTGCCATGCTCGGTGTTCCAGGGATTGCGGGTCGGCCCGTACGCCTCGGGCTCGGTGGTCGGCATCAGCCCGAACTCGGGCGTGTTGGTCTTCCCGATGATGACGAAGCCAGCCTGGCGAAGGCGGGCCACCAGCCAGGTGTCGTGATCCCCCCGGCGGCCCGCCTGCTTGAGGGCCCGGTTGCCGAAATGCAGCGGGTCGCCCGCCGAGATGGCATCGAGGTCTTTGATCACCATCGGAACCCCGCGGAAGGGACCGTCGGGCAGGGTGCCGCTCGCCTCGGACCGGGCCTCGTCGAACCGGGGGTGGATCACCGCGTTGAGCTGCGGGTTCACCTTCTCGACGCGCGTGATCGCCGCGTCGACCAGCTCTTGGGGTGACACCTCGCCGCGGCGCACCAGGTCCGCTTGCGCGACGGCGTCGAGAAACGCGAGGTCGTCAGTCACGCCATCGACCGTACCTCTCACCAACCACGCAGGTCGACCGGCCAGACCTCGACCACCTTCTCGCCGTCCGCGACGTACATGCGCTCGTGGTAGGCGACGGTCGGATCGATGTGGGCCGGCCACACCGCAACCCGCTCACCGAGCGCGGGAAGGCGGGGGCCGTCACCGGCCCCACCGTCATACGAGAACGTCACGTGCTCGTCGGAACAAAACCAGACGGTCGCTCCGTCGATAGCCGGATTCCCGTGGTCCATCCCGAGCGCCTTGAGCCCGCAGTCGGCGACCGCGTAGCCACCGGCAGGGTTCGTGGAGATGACCGTCGCGACGACCGAGAGCGCCCGTCGAAACGGGAGCCTGAGCTCGCCGTACGCGAGGTCCATCAGCGCGTAGGAGCCCGCTTGGATCTCCGTGGCGAGCTCGTTGATGTCGTAGGTCCCGGTCCCTCCGGCTGAGATGAGGTCACCACCGACGTCGTCGTGGGCTCGGGCGAGCTGTTCCATGCACTCCGCGGTCTGGCGCACCCGCTCCGCGTGATCAGCGAGCCCCACCACGTGACCCTCGTATCCCATGACCCCTCGAACCCCCAGACCCTCTCGGCGGGCCCGGTCGGCCAGCCCTCCCGCGTCCTCGGGCGAGCAGCCACACCGTGGCAGGCCGACGTTGACGTCGATCACGCACTCGCGGAGCCCCGCCCGGGTCGCTGCTTCGATGGTGCCCTCCGAGTCGACCGCCACCGTCACCCGAGCCTCGAGGTGCGCGAGCGCCTCGAGGCGTTCCAGATCGAGCACCTCGTTCGCCACCAGCAGGTCGTCGCCGAGCCCGGCCTCGGCCATCCCGATCGCCTCTCTCGGCGTCGCGCACGTGAATCCGACATGGCCATGGGCACGTTGGCGCTTCGCCACCGCGGTGGTCTTGTGGGCCTTCACGTGCGGGCGGCATCTCGGGCCGGGCAGCGCCGCGGCCATCGCGGCGAGGTTGTGCTCCAGCGCGTCGCCGTCCACGACCAGGGCTGGGGTGCCGAGCTCGGAGACCGTCGTCATGACGCAGGAGCATGGCACGCCCGAGCGGCCACCAGTCGGGCGTTCCGGGCAGGCACCGGCGTCAGCGGTGAGCGATCGCTCGGCCGTGCCGGGCGGTCCCCCGTGCGGTGTCCGACGCCCGACGCCCGACGCCCGCGACGTCGGTGAGCGGCCTCGGCTGGTGCTCCCAGCAACCTGTGCCACCATGCAGCGCATGCCGGTGCCTGCAGAGCAGCGACGACCCAGCGAGCGCGACTGGCACACCGACGAGCTCCCCGCCACGCCGCAGCGGGACTTTCTCATCCCGGCCGAGCGATGGGTCGAGGCTCCCGCCGAGTTGCGCGCGCTCGGCGCCGACTTCGGCGTGCCGCTCGTCGCCTACAAGCGACGCATCGGACGGTTCCTGCTGTGGCGGGCCGGTCCCGCGCTCGGAGCCGACGCTCGGTACGGCGCGCTGGACGCGGCCGATCCGACCCGCAGCTACACCTTCCGGTTGCACGCCGACGGGACCGGCGAAGGAGTCGGTCCGGATGGCACCGAACACACCCGCTTCCGGTCCTGGAAGGAATCGCTGCGCGACGCATAGCCGACGCGGGGAGGGTGGCCTCCCGGGACACGCGCCCCGGCGGTGGCTGCCAGGGATCGGCGCGGCTCAGTGAGCCTCGCGCACGACCGTGGCTGGATCTTTGTCGTCCCGAATGCCCCGGAACCTCGGCGCGCGAAGCGATCCCGCCCCCGTCCACTCATGGAACGCCACCTCCACCACCACCTCCGGGTCGACCCAGACCGGGTCGGGGAGCCGAGGAGGGTCGCTGAACGGTGAGGCCGTCCGTCGGCGGGTGGCGAGCGTCGACTCGAGATCGGCCCGGGTCGTCTCGTTGATGCCGGAGCCCACCCGACCGGCGTAGCGCAGCGTGCCGCCGGGCTCCTCGTGGTACCCGACGAGCAGGGAGCCGAGGCGCCCGGCCAGGGCCCCGTTCCCGGGGAGCCATCCACCGACCACGAACTCCTGCGCGGCGGTGACCTTCACCTTGCGCCACGCGTCGGATCGCTGGCCAACCCGGTACAGGCTGTCGGCGCGCTTGGCGACGACACCCTCGAGGCCCAGGTCCCGCGCCGCGGCCAACACGGTGGCGCCGCCCCCCGCGCGTACCGGCGGGGTCTGCCATCGTGGCCCAGCCAGCGCCAGACGCTCGAGCAGCGCGCGACGGTCCTGGTAGCCCAGGGCGAGGGTTGAGTGGCCCTCGAGCCACAGCACGTCGAAGAGCATCACCGCCACCGGGTTGGCGACCGCGAGCTGACGGGCTTTGGCCGGAGAGCTGACGTGGATTCGGCCCTGGAGCCGCTCGAAGCTCGGACGTCCCGCGTCGTCGAGGGCGACGATCTCGCCGTCGAGCACCGCCTCGGTCGTGCCCATCGCCTCGCCGAGGCCGCGCAGCTCCGGGAACCGGTCGGTGATATCGCCGCCGCGCCGCGACGTGATCCGGACCCGCCCCCCTGCGACGTAGAGGAGGGCCCGCATCCCGTCCCACTTCATCTCGTACACCCAGGCCTCGTCGTCGGACGGGAGATCTCCCGCGACGGCGAGCATCGGGACCAGATCGGCGGGCATTTCGGAGCCGGTCGGGTCGTCGGGCGGACTCATCCGGTGGATCATCCACTGGGTGTCGTGGGTGCGGAACAGGGCGTACTTGCCGCGGACGCGGTCGCCGTGGAAGGTGACGATGACCTCGTCGTCGCGCAGCTTCTCCGGCACATACATTCCGGCGTCCCAGATCGACATGGTCCCCGCGCCGTACTCGCCGGACGGGATCCCACCGGAGAACTGCAGGTACTCGAGGGGGTTGTCCTCGGTGCGCTCCGCGAGGTGGTTGGGCTTCGATCGCATCGGGATGCCCTTCGGCACCGCCCAGGACCAGAGCACCCCGTCGTGCTCGAGGCGTAGATCCCAGTGCAGGCTCCGGGCGTGGTGCTCCTGGACGACGAAGCGCGCTGCGTCGCCGGCCGGGGCGTTGGGGTCTCCCGGGTCGGGCTCGGGGGTGCGCTCGAAATCGCGCTTGGCCCGGTAGGGCTCGAGCGAGTCGCGGGGCATCGGCGTCGACCGTACTGCCGGGTCAGTGCGGCAGGGTCAGGCGGGCCCGCTGCGCCTTGCCCCCCGCGGTGCGGGGGATCTCGGCGACGACCACGACCTGGCGGGGCAGCTCCGGGCCGCGCAGGCGCGAGCGGGCGAAGCCGCGCAGCTCGTCGACGCTCGGCGGGTCGACGCCCGGCGCGGGAACGACGAAGGCGACGACACGCTCGCCCCATTCGTCGTCGGGCGCCCCAGTCACGCAGACGTCGGCGACCGCCGGGTGCTCGACCAGGGCGTGCTCCACCGTGGTGGGGCTGACGTTCACGCCGCCGGTGATGACGAGGTCGCGTCGGCGGTCCACCACGAGCAGTGCCCCGTCGTCGGCCCACGCGCCGACATCGCCCGTGCGCAGCCATTCGCCGTCGAGCGCGGCGCTGGTGGCGTCCGGGTCGAGCCGGTAGCCGCGCATCACCATCGCGCCGCGGACCCGGATCTCGTGGTCGGCGCCGAGCGCGACCGCCGCCCCCGGGATCGGCCAGCCGTCCAACACGAAGCCGCCCCCCGTCTCGCTCATCCCGTACGCGTCGACGACCGGCGCCCCAGCCGAGACGGCCCGCCCGCGCAGGGCGGTGGGAAGCGGCGCGCCACCGACGACGATGCGCCGGTACTCATGCAGCGGGGCGTGCGCGTCGAGGAGACGTCCCAGCATCGTTGGCACGACCGACACGAGCGTCGCCCCCTCCCGCTCCGGCGCGGCGGCGACCGCGGCCAGATCGAACCCGTCGTGGACAACGACGCCCTGCCCCCCCACGCCGGCCCGGGCCAGGATCGCGAGCCCCGCCACGTGGTGGAGAGGCAAGCACGCCAGCCAGCAATCATCGGAGCGGAGTCCCAGCGCTTCGTTGCAGCCCCGCCCCACTGCGGCGAGGCCGGCCTCGGTCAGCTCGACCGCCTTCGGGCCGCCGGTCGTGCCGGAGGTGAGCACGACCGAGCGAACGTCGTCCGCCACCGGCAGCCCGTCCGGCCACGGCCGGCGCCCCCCGCCGTCGAGGAGGTCGGTGGGGCGCAGGCGGCCCAGCGCGGCGTCGCGCACCGCGGCGGGCGCCGTGGGGTCCAACACCGCGACCGCCTCGCCGTCCTCCCAGGCCGCCGTCACTGCGGCGGCCGCCTCGGGGCGGCCGAGCGCGACCGCGACCAGCCGGGTCGGGCTCACGGCACGATTTGGAACCGAGCCGACAGCCCCCGTACCGTGGGAGCGAACACTCCCACAGTCTACGCGCCCTCGCCGGGCGGATCGGAGGGCCGGGTGAGCGCCACCATCCGAGCGGGCGCCGAGTGGAAGCCGGGCGACGTCGAGTACGGCGACATTCGCTACGAGACCGCCGACCTCCCCGGGGGTGCAGTCGCCAAGCTCACGATCGCCCGCCCCGAGGTCCGCAACGCCTTTCGGCCCCGGACCCTCTCCGAGCTCCAAGACGCGTTCGAGCGGGCGCGCAACGACCCCCAGGTCGGGGTCGTGATCCTGACCGGTGAGGGTCCCGAGGCGTTCTGCTCGGGCGGGGACCAGCGGATCCGCGGCGACGACGGGTACATCGGCGACGACGGCGTCGGCCGCCTGAACGTCTTGGACCTCCAGATCCAGATCCGCCGGCTCCCCAAGCCGGTGGTCGCGATGGTCGCCGGCTACGCGATCGGTGGCGGCCATGTCCTGCATGTCGTGTGCGACCTGACCATCGCCGCGGACAACGCCCGGTTCGGGCAGACCGGCCCGCGGGTCGGCTCCTTCGACGGCGGCTACGGGTCGGGGCTGCTCGCCCGCTCGGTTGGTCAGAAGAAGGCGCGCGAGATCTGGTTTCTCTGCGAGCAGTACGACGCCGTCGAGGCGGAGCGGCTCGGCCTCGTCAACACCGTTGTGCCCCTCGCCGACCTCGAGGTGACAACCCTCGCCTGGTGCGAGCGGATGCTCGGCCACAGCCCGCTCGCCCTGCGGATGCTGAAGGCGTCACTCAACGCGGCCGACGACGGGCTGGCCGGGATCCAACAGCTCGCGGGCGACGCGACGCTGCTCTACTACCTGACTGAGGAGGCCCAGGAGGGCAAGCAGGCGTTCCTCGAGCACCGCCGGCCCGGCTTTGACCGGTTCCCTCGCCGTCCGTGACCGCGAACACCGAGACGCCGCGCGGGGCGCGGCTCTGGCTGGCCGGCGCCCGCCCCCGAACATTGGGTGCGGCGGTCGCCCCGGTCCTGGTCGGGACCGCCGCCGGGTCGAGCGCCGCCGGGCAGCTGCTCGCGCTCCGGGCGCTGCTCGCCCTCGTCGTCGCGGTCGCGCTGCAAGTCGGTGTCAACTACGCCAATGACTACTCCGACGGGGTGCGCGGCGCCGACGCCGAGCGGGTCGGGCCGCTGCGGCTCACCGCCAGCGGCCTCGTTCCCGCCGCCGCGGTGCGCCGCGCCGCGCTCGGCGCGTTCGCGGTCGCCGCCGTCGTCGGCCTCGCGTTGTCGCTGCTCGTCGAACCGTGGCTGCTCCTGGTCGGCGCCGCCGCCATCGTGGCCGCCGCGCTCTACACCGGCGGGCCCCGCCCCTACGGCTACCTCGGGCTCGGCGAGGCGATGGTGCTGGTGTTCTTCGGGTTCGTCGCCACCGCCGGCTCCGCCTACGTGCAGCTCGGCCGGGTCCCTGCCACCGCCTGGTGGGGTTCCGCGGCGGTGGGCCTGCTCGCGGCGGCCGTCCTAGCGACCAACAACATCCGCGACCGCGCCGGCGACGCCGTGGTGGGGAAGCGCACCCTCGCCGTCCGCCTCGGCGACCGCGGCGCCCGCCTCCTCTACGTCAGCTGCGTCGGGGGCGCCTTCGCCGCCGTGGTGGGCATCGGGACCGTGCACCCGTGGGCCCTGCTCGGGCTTGCCGCGCTGCCCCTCGCGGTGGCGCCAGCCGGCCGGGTGCTCCACGGAGCGTCGGGCCCCGCGCTGATCCCGGCGCTGGTCGCCACGGTGCGCCTCGAGCTCGTCGCGGCCGCCCTCCTCGCGATTGGCCTGTGGATCTCGTGACCCTCGGGGTGCGGGAGCACCGCCTCCGGATCGCTGACCGGTCGGTGTGCCTGCTCGAAGGCCCGGCCGGGTGGGGGGAGTGCTCGCCGCTGCGCGGCTATCCCTGCGATCCCGCCGCGGCCTGGCGGGCCGCCGAGGAGGCAGCGCGGCGAGGCTGGCCCGCGCCGCTGCGGACCGCGGTCCCGGTGAACGCACTCGTGACGCGAGGGCCGGTCGTCGCCGCCGCCCTCGCGGGCTACCCCGCCGTGAAGGTCAAAGTGGGCGGTCCCCGCGACGTCGAGCTGGTCGCCGCGGTCCGCGACGCGGTCGGGCCCCACGTCGCGCTGCGCGTCGACGCCAACGGCGCCTGGGACCTCGACACCGCTGTCGCGGCCATCGGCCGACTGGCCCGGTTCGACCTCGAGCTCATCGAGCAGCCCGTCGAGTCCCTCGAGGACCTCGCGCGCCTCCGTCGCTGGGTCGAGGTCCCCGTCGCCGCGGACGAGTGTGTCCGCAGCCCCGACGACGCTCGACGCCTTCGCGCGCTGGACGCCGCCGATGTCCTCGTGCTGAAGGTGCAACCGGCGGGCGGCGTGCGGGCGGCCCTGGAGCTGGCCGACCTCGCCGGCGTCCCCGCGCTGGCCAGCTCGATGTACGAGACGTCGGTCGGTGTTGCCGCCGGCCTCGCACTGGCCGCCGCGCTCCCCGAGCTGCCCTACGCGTGCGGGCTCGCCCCGGGACCAGGGCGGGCCGCCCACGACGTGACCCGCCAGCCCCTCGTGCCGACCGACGGCATGCTCACCGTCCGGCCCGTCACCCCCGACCCCGAGCTGCTGGCCCGCTACTCGCTCAGCCCCGCCGCCTCGATCCACGAGGCCACCTCGTGAGCGAGCGCCGCGGGCTGCTCGAGATGCAGCGCATGCCCGGCCCGGTCGACGATCCGCACCTCGGCGTTCGCGCCGATCGCGGACGCCAACCGACGGGCGGTCTCCGAATACGCCCGGTCGTAGCCCCCCGCCACGACCAGCACCGGCATGTCCAGCTCGCCGAGCCGGTCCCACACTGGCTCCTGGGCCCCCTGGCCCAGCTCCCGCAGCTGGTGGGCGAGACGCTGCACCGTGTTGCCACGAAGCCGGTCGTCGAGCATCGCGGCATCCCGGGGCAGCGTCTCGAACAGCCGCTGGTCCAGCCACCGCTCCAAGAACACGTCCATGCCGTCACGTTCGAGCTCCTGGGCCTGGCGCTCGTCGGCGGCCTGGCGGGCCTCCCGCTCCCCCGCGGTGCGGCTCCCCGCGGTGCCGCTCACCAGCGCCAACCCGTCGACGAAGCGCGGGTTGTCGAGCGCCAGGCGCAACGCCAGGCGAGCCCCCATCGAGTAGCCGACCCAGACCCCCTGGCCGCCCCGGTGTCCCAGCGCATCGGCGGTCCCGGTGAAGTCGAGGCCGTCGGGGACCTCGATGGCCTGCACGTCCCAGTCGGTCGGCAGCGCCCGTTCCACCGCCCGCCACGACACCGCCGTGTTCGAAAACCCCGGGACGAGCCGCACCCGCACCGGTCGATCCTCGCATGACTCGCGACGCCAACGCCGCATTGGCCCGCACCCTGGTCGACGAATGGGCCCGGGCCGGCGTCACCGACGCGTGCGTGACCCCCGGATCCCGCAACGCGCCGCTCGCGCTGGCCCTCGTCCACGACCCACGGCTTCGCGTCCACGTCCACCTCGACGAGCGCTCCGCCGCGTTCTTCGCGCTCGGTTGCGCACGAGCCACCGGGCGTCCCGCCGTCGTGTGCTGCACGTCCGGGACCGCGGCGGCGCACCTCCACCCGGCGGTGCTCGAAGCGAGCCACGGGCAGGTCCCGCTCCTGGTCTGCACCGCGGATCGGCCCCCCGAGCTGCGCGACACCGGCGCCGGCCAGACCATCGACCAAGTCGGCCTGTACGGCGGCGCGCTCCGCTGGTTCGTCGACGTCGAGGCGCCCACCGATCGGCCGGGCGTCGGCGCCTGGTGGCGGTCCCTCGCCGCCCGAGCGGTGGCGAGCGCGACCGGCCCACCGGCCGGCCCGGTGCACCTCAACCTGGCGTTTCGCGAGCCGCTCGCCCCGACCGGCGCGCCGCTCGTCCACGCGCCCGGCCGCCCCGACGGCCAGCCCTGGACCCAGGTCGCGTCGACCCATCGGATCCTCGACGACGCTGCGCTCGACGACCTCGCGGCCATCGTGTCCGCCACCCCCCGAGGTCTGATCGTTGCCGGCTGGGGCGCACACGCCACCGCCCCGGCGCTCGAGCGCTTCGCGACCCGGGCCGGATGGCCGGTGCTGGCCGACCCCCTCTCAGGGCTCCGGCACGGGCCGCTCACCATCGGGACCTACGACGCGCTGCTGCGGGTGGCCGGCTTCGCGGCCGGGCACCGACCCGATCTCGTCCTGCGGATCGGCGCGCCCCCCACCGGTGGTGTCACCACCCAGTGGCTCGCCGGCCTCGACCAGCACTGGCTCGTCGACCCCGACGGTCGCTGGCTCGACCCCGCCCACACCGTCGCTCGGTGCCTCCCCGCCGACGCCGGCCCGCTCCTCGAATCGCTCGCCGAGCGGCTGACCCCTCCATCGGGGACGCCACCCTGGCGCGTCGAGTGGATCGACGCCGACCGGCGGGCCCGCCGCGCCATCGACGACCAGTTGGCCGACGTCGAGGAGCTGTTCGAGGGACGCGTCGCCCGAGACGTCGTCGCCGCCCTCTCCCCCGGCTCGACGCTCGTCGTCGCGTCGAGCATGCCGGTCCGGGACCTCGAGTCGTTCGCGGAACCCCGTGAGGGGGTCCGGTTCGTCGCGAACCGGGGGGTCAACGGCATCGACGGGTTCGTCTCGACCGTGCTCGGCGTCGCCGCCGCGTCCGGCACCCCCACCGTGGGGTTGACCGGCGACCTGTCGTTCCTCCACGACGCCAACGGCCTGCTCGACGTCACCGGGCGCGGCCTCGACGCGGTGTTCGTCGTCGTCGACAACGACGGCGGTGGGATCTTCTCGTTCCTGCCCTACGCCGAGACCGTCGCCGCCGAACCCTTCGAGACGGTCTTCGCCACCCCACCCGGGGTCGACCTCGCCGACCTCGCCGCCGCGCACCGCGTTCCCGTCGACGACGTGGAGAAAGCGTCCGCGCTCGCCCCGACACTGGCCCGGGCCCTCGACGCGGGCGGCGTGCGGGTCGTGCGGGTCCGCACGGACCGGGCCGCCAACGTGACGCGCCACCGGGACGTCTGGTCGGCGGTCGCCGCCGCGCTCGGCGGCACCTGAGCTTCGCCGCGCGGTCGCCCAGTTACGGAGAGAGCAGCGTGTGAAGCATCGGCTCCAGCTTGGCTTGCGTCTCGGCCCACTCGGCGTCCGGTTCGGAGCCAGCCACGATCCCGGCCCCGGCCCACAGCACCGCGTGCCGCCCGTCGAGCTCGGCGCCCCGCAGGGCCACCGCCCACTCGCCGTCGCCGCGCCCATCGACCCATCCCACCGGGGCGGCGTACCGGCCCCGGTCCTCGAGCTCGAGGTCGGCGATCACCCCGAGCGCCGCCGCGCGCGGTGACCCGGCGACCGCGGCGGTCGGGTGCAACCGGCGTGCCAGCGCCAGGACGGACCAGGCCGGCTCCCGCAGCGACCCGCGGACCAGCGTCGCCAGGTGCACGACCGACGAGAACTCCACCGCCGAAGGCTCCGCCGGGACGACCAGGTCGACGCACACGGGAGCGAGCGCGTCGACGACACCGTCGACCACCAGGCGATGCTCGTGGGTGTCCTTCACCGAGGCGCGCAGCGCGGCGCCGGCCCCGTCGCCGGCTCGGGCGGTCCCCGCCAACGGCCGCGACTCGACGTCGGTCCCAACCCGGCGCACGAGCAGCTCGGGACTGGCCCCGACGAGGCCGTCGACGCAGTGGACGAAGCAACCGGGCTGACGGACCCGCAGGCGGGCCAGGACCTCAGACACCGCGAAGTCCGCGTCGGCCTCGACGTGCACCGCCCGCGCGAGCACGACCTTGTCGAGCTCCCCGCGTTCGATGGAGCGCAGCGCCGCGGCGACCATCGCCTGCCAACGGCGCCGGTCGGTGCGCGACCCGATCTGCCAGCGGGTCGGCTCCTCGGCGGCCACCGACACCCGCAGCCGAGCCGGTTCGTCGCCGATCTCGGTCACCCAGCCGCGACCGGCGGCGTCGCGTCCAACCACGACCCGGGGGATGACCAGCGAGCTGGCCCGCCGAGCGTCGAACGCCAGTGCTCCCACCGCGAGCGGACCCGTCCCCGGCCACGCCAACGGGTCATCGACGTCGACCCCCGCCAGCGCAGCCTCGACGTCCTCGACGTCGACCCGCGCCGCGACGCCGCTCGTGACGAACCCGGCGTCGTCGTGCAGCCAGGCGAACCCGTCTGACGCGCGCGCCTCGAGCAGATCGGCAGGGGGATCGAACGACCGCGTCACCGCGTGGAGCCTCGGGAACGGGGTCGCGACCGACGTCATGCCCGCGTCCCCACCAACAGCTGCACCGAACCGCCCGTCATGGTGCTGCGCTTCACGGCGACGAACCCCGCCGTGCCGAGCTGGTCCGCCAGGACGCCCGGCGCCGGGAGGTACGTCATCGAGCGGGGCAGATAGCGATACGCGGCCGCGTCCCGGCCGAGGACGCGCCCCAGCAGCGGCACCGCGCCGCGGAACCACACCGCGTTGCCGAGGCGGAACACCGCCTGCTCGGGGACCGCAGCATCCAGCACCGCGAGGCGCCCCCCGCGGCGCAGGGCGCGGGCGCCGGCCGCCAGCACCGCGGGAAGGTCCACCACGTTGCGCAGCACGAACGCGGAGACGATCCCATCGAGGCTGGCGTCCGCCACCGGCAACGCCGCCGCGTCGGCGCGCACCAAGGGCTGCGCGGTGCGTGCCGCGGCGAGCATGCCCGCGGACCGGTCGGCACCCAGCGGCTGGTAGCCCGCCCGGGCCAGCTCCCGGCACAGGTCTCCCGTCCCGCACCCCAGATCCAGGACCCGGGCCCCGGGCGCCAGCCCGAGGGCGCCGACCAGGCGGCGCCGCCAGCGAGCGTCCTGGCCCAGCGAGATCAGCCGGTTCATGCGGTCATAGCGGGGCGCGATCCGGTCGAACATCGTCTCCACCGCGTCGCGCTTCGAGTCGCCCTGGGGCAGCGCGTCAGCCCGTGCCGAGGCGGTCATGAGCGCACCGCACGGGACGGGACGCCCCAGCCGGGCTCGGCGCGGGCGGCGTCGAGCTCGGCGGGCTCGCCGACCGCCTCGAGGTGGTCCTGGGCGACTTCCAGCAACACCGACCGGAAGTGGTGCTCGACCAGGGTCGTCACCGTACGCAACAAGGTCCGGAACGCCTCCACGAGGCGCCGGGCTCGCTCGTCGGCGCCGAGGTCGGCCCGCCGCAGCGGCTCCCGCACGCTGGCGTCGAAGAGCGCCACCGCGTGCTCGGCGACGGCCCGCGTGCCGTCGGTGTGTTGACGGGCCAACGCGAGCAGCTCGGGCAGCGGCAACCCGGCCTCCAGGAGCTGCAGACCGGCGCGCACCATCGCGACGTCTGACGCTGCGAAGCGAACCTCGCCGTCATGGCGGCGCGGGACCACGAGGCCTTCTCGCACCGCGGTCTCGAGCAGGGCCGCGGGCACCTCGGCGCGGGTCGCCAGCTCGTCGAGGCTGATCAGCTCGTCGGCCGCGGCGGCCGCCACCGCCGCGGCCAGCGGCTCGTCCGCGGCGTCGAGCTCACCCTCGAGGAGCCGTCGGATCACCGCCAGCGAGAACCCACGGCCCTGCAGCTCGCGGATCCGCTCGAGGCGAGCCACGTGCTCCGCTCCGTACCAAGCGATCCGTCCCTCGCGGCGAGGCGGGGCCAAGAGCTGGCGCTTCTGGTAGAAGCGAATCGTGTCCACCGACGTGTCGGTGCGGTGCGCCAGGTCCTCGACCCGTAGCTCCTCCATCGCACCCGATTGTAGGAGCAACTACTCCCAGAGTGGGAACGGGCCGGGCGCTACGCCGGGTCGTGCCAGACCGGGTCGCGCTTCTCGATGAAGGCGGTGGCCCCCTCGATCCCGTCGCCGCTGGCCCCGACCTCACCCGCCGCCGTCATGGTGAGCCGCCACCCCTCGGCCTCGGACACGTCCACCGCCTCCCGAATCAAGCGCCGGGTGACCCGCACCGCGGTCGGGGAGTTGCGGGCGATCCGGTCGGCCACGGCGACGGCCTCGTCGACGACCCGCTCGAGCGGCACCACCCGGTTGACCAGGCCAAGCTGATAGGCGCGCTCGGCGCTCATCGGGTCGCCGGTCAACCCGATCTCGAGTGCCACCGCCAACGGGACGCGTTTGGCGAGGCGGATCGGACCGCCGGCCGCCGCAAGGAGACCCCGGGACGCCTCGGGCAGCCCGAACGCACTGTCGGTCGCTGCCACCACCAAGTCGCAGGACAACACGAGCTCGAATCCGCCGGCGACGGCGAGCCCGTTCACGGCCGCGATGACCGGCTTCGGGAAGTCCCGCTGCGCGAGGCCTGCGAACCCGCCCCGCTTAGTCATGATCCCCGCCCCGCCCCCGCCCGCGATCACCCGGAGATCGGCCCCCGCGCAAAAGACTGACCCGGAACCGGTGATCACGACCGCGGCCACCGTGGCGTCGGACTCGACGTCGTCGAGCGCAGCCTCGATCGCTGCTGACAGCGCTGGGTTCATCGCGTTCCGCGCCTCGGGACGGTTGAGACGCAGCAACTCGACCGCGCCTCGGCGCTCACGTTCGAGGATGTCGCTCATGCGACGGTCACGCTACCGGCTTGCGGCACGGCCCGACCCGGTCCATCGCGGCCGGGCGGCCTACTCCGCCAGATCGTCGACCCGAGGCCGGAACAGGGGCGCGAACACCAAACGATCAGGTTCGGGTGCGCCCGACCACTCATAGCGCTGCAGCTGGGTGACACTGCACCGCCCCGTCAATGCGCGCAGCAACTCGAAACGCGTCATCCGCACCGATCCAACGGCCGGTGGTTCGCCAATCACCCTCGACCCGCCAGCGCAGACCAACTCCAAGGCGTCTCGCCCTTCGGCCCGGTCACGCAGGTCGAGCATCCCCGCGGCCCACTCATACGCACCGGCCGACGCGGCCGAGTCTCGGTTTCCTGGCACCTCGAATGCTCCCCGCAGATCCTGCTCGTGGGTCCACGCGTCGAACAGCAACTGGCCGAACGTCCCCGGCGGCGTGGCATCGATCAGCGCGTCGACCGCTCCACCGTGGCGTTCCCAGTCCGCGAGCAGCGTCTCGATGTCCCAGGCGCGGCGCTTCTCCACTTGCACCGCGGTCCAGGGATCGGTGCCGACGCCGTCGAGGTTGCCGTTCACGACGTCGTCGGACACGCCGGCCAAGTGCGCGAGGACGTCGCGGGCCCGCCAGTCGGGTGCCGCCGGCACCCGCTCGCCCAGCGTCTCGGAATGAGCACGGGCCAACCCCAACACAGCACCACGCAACTCGCAGTAGGCCTCAGCGTCGGACGTCATCCCCACAGTCTGGCCCGCCGAGCCCCGACGAACCTGCGAGCCGCCCGGGCGGGGTCAGTCGGATCACCACGCGCTCCAGGGGTCGCCACCCGGGAACCGGGATGGCCCTCGGGGCGAACGTTCCCGCGTGGACGGCCTCGGACCGCTCCCATTACCGTGGGTCGACGACGGCGGGCGTCCGCGCTCGCCTCGTCCGCTCCTCACCGTAGATAGGGACTGCCGATGTCTGTGCGCGACCGGGTCGCGCTCCCCCCGCAGGAACTGATCGCCCGGGTTGGTGACGATCCCGGCGACACCCTCGGCGAGTACCACGCCATCGGGGGCCGCCACCGCGAGGTGCTCGAGGGCTACCTGCCGCCCGGCTGGGAGTGGACCGACAAGACCTACCTCGACTGGGGTGCCGGCGCGGGACGTCTGGTCCGACACTTCCTCGCCGAAGCCGAGCACAACCGCATCATCGGCGCCGACATTCACGAGCCAAGCGTCCAGTGGATTCGCGACCACCTCGCACCCGTCGAGGGGCTCCTCGTCCACGAGGAGCCGGGAATCGAGCTCGAGGACGACAGCGTCGACTTCGTCAGTGGCTTCTCGGTCATGACCCACATCACCGACTACTGGGCCGGCTGGCTGCTCGAGATCCGGCGGGTGCTCCGCCCCGGTGGCCTCGCCCTGCTGTCCTTCTGCGGGGAGGCGATGATCCCCGTCCTCCTCGACGACCGCGAGCAGATCGACGACCTGGGGATGCTCGTCGTCAAGTACGGGAACCCCTGGCGCTTCGGTGGGCCCACCGTCCTCCACTCACCCTGGTGGATCCGGGCCCACTGGATCCGAGCCCTCGACATCGTGCGGATCGACCCCGCCGCGCTCCAAGGTGTCAAGACCGGCCACGACCTCGCGCTGCTGCGGAAGCCGTCCAGCCCCCCGCCCTCCATCGAGGCGCTGGAAGCCGTCGATCCCCGCGACCAGCGCGAGCTGCGGGGCGCGATGACCGCGTTGCGACACGCAAGGACCGAGCTCTGCGATGTGCGGGGCGACTACGAGATCGCGCGCGAGGACGCCTACCACCAGCGGCTCCTGGCCGAGGATCGCGCCCTGAAGCTCCATGTAGTCCAGACCAGCCACAGCTGGAAGATCACCCGGCCGCTGCGCGCGCTCACCAGCCGGTTCAACCCGACCGACGGATGGAAGCTGGACTGAGCGCGCCTCGATGCCCGAGCGCCTCGAACTGATCCCCGCGCGCGACGGTCGGTCAGTTCGACGCACCAGATGGCGTCCCAGCACGGGACGCGCCCGGTCGAGCCCCGGCTACGATCGCTTCGGACTCCACGTTGGGCACCCGGTCATGACCTTCGCTCGCAACTTCTTAGATGAGACCGTCGACCTGCTGGGCTCCGTCGCGGACGACGACATCGAAGCCGTCGTTCAGGTGATCAGCTCGACCAGAGACCGCGGTGGTCGCCTGTTCTTCTGCGGGTCGGGCGGCGGAGCCGGCCACGCCTCCCATGCGTCCTGTGACTTTCGCAAGCTCGCCGGGATCGAGTCCTACTCGGTGACCGACAACGTCTCCGAGCTCACGGCACGGATCAACGACGAAGGATGGGACACCTCGTACGCCGCGTGGCTGCGGGCGTCGCGCCTCTCCGACCGTGACTGTGTCTTCGTGTTCTCGGTCGGCGGGGGAGACGAGGACCGAGGCGTGAGCACCAACCTCGTGGCGGTCATGCGCCTGGCCCAGCAGGTCGGCGCCTCCCTGGTCGGGGTCGTCGGTCGCGACGGCGGCGCCCTGCGGAAAGCCGCCGACGCGAGCATCGTTATCCCGACCGGAAGTCCCACGACGGTCACCCCCCAAACCGAAGGGCTCCAAGCCCTGATGTGGCACTTGATCGTGTCGCATCCAGACCTGGCCGCCAACCCGGCGAAATGGGAGTCGCTCGCGCCGTGATCATCACCCGGACGCCCCTGCGGATCTCCTTGGGCGGCGGCGGAACGGATCTGCCGAGCTACTACCGCAACTCCACCGGCGGGTTCCTCGTCGCCGCCGCGATCTCCAAGTACATCTACATCGCGATCAACCAGCACTTTGACGACTCGATCCTGCTCAAGTACTCCGAGATCGAGCAGGTTCGCCACCCAGTCGAGGTACAGCATCCGCTGCTTCGAGAAGCGCTGCTCCTCACCGGTGTCGAGAAGCAGGTCGAGATCTCGGCGATGGCCGACATCCCAGCTGGCACCGGACTCGGCTCCTCGGGAACATTCACCGTCGGGCTGCTGCGGGCTTTGCGCGCCTACCGTCACGACACGGTTTCGCCATCGGAGCTGGCCGAGGAAGCCTGCCGGGTCGAGATCGACCGGCTCGGGGAGCCGATCGGGAAGCAGGACCAATACATCGCCGCGGTCGGTGGCGTCACCGCGTTCGAGTTCCGGCCCGACGGTCGAGTCGAGATGTCACCGGTACGCCTCGCCGGCAGCATCCGCTTCCAACTCGAGGAGAACCTGCTCCTCTTCTACACCGGGGTGAAGCGATCGGCCTCCGACGTCCTGGCGATCGAGCAGCGGCCCGGGGCGAGCATCAACGAGAACCTCGACGCCGTGCGGACCAGTGGCCGTCAGTCCTGCGAGGCACTCGAGGCCGGCGACCTCGACAAGTTCGGGGCTCTCCTCACCGACCAGTGGCAGCTCAAGCTCGAACGGGCCCCCAGCGACGTGCACCGTCAAGTCGACCAGTGGATCCGGGAAGGCGTCGCGGCCGGCGCGGCCGGCGGGAAGCTCGTCGGGGCTGGCGGCGGAGGCTTCCTCCTGTTCTACGCAGAGAACAAAGCGGACCTTCGAGCCGCGATGGCCGCTCGTGAGCTCGAGGAGGTCAGGTTCCGGATCGACTACGAGGGGTCCACGACGATCGTGGCGCAGTAATCGTGCTGCCAGTGCTGGTGCTGTGCGGCGGGCGCGGCAATCGCCTCGCTAGCGTGACCGGGGGCGAGTTGCCCAAGGCGCTCGTGACGGTCGCCGGTCGGCCCTTCATCGACCATCAGCTGGTGAGCCTGCGTGAGATGGGCCTGCGCGACATCGTCCTGGCCATCGGGATCGGCGGCGACCAGATCCGCAACCACGTCGGCGACGGCACGACACTCGACGTGCGCGTCCACTACGTCGACGACGGACCCCACCTGCGGGGGACCGGCGGTGCGGTCCGCGCCGCGCTCGCCGAGCTGCCCGAGCGCTTCTGGGTCACCTACGGCGACACGCTCATCACCCTCGACGCCTCGAACGCGGAGGCTTCGTTTCGGGCGTCGAGTGAGCCGGCCGTGATGACCGTGCTGCACAACCGGGACCGCTGGGGACCGAGCAACGCCGTGGTGGAGGGAGACCGAGTCGTCGCCTACGACAAGGATCCCCGCCCCCCGGGGGCAGAGCACATCGACTACGGCCTCGTCGGCCTGACCCGCCAGGCCTTCGACGGCCACCCCTGGGCAGAGCCCTTCGACCTCGCAGCCGTGCTCAGCGCCCTGGCCGCCGACGGACAGCTTGGTGCCGCTGCGGTCAGCCGCCGCTTCTACGAAATCGGGACACCCGAAGCGCTGCGCGACACCGAGGCGTTCCTGCACGGCGGGCGGAACCGCACCACCCGCTCCAGCTAAGGCTCCCCGATCCTCGGGAGCTCGCCCGAGGCCGACCCCCCGAGCGTGCGTGACCCGGGTCGAGCGTCAGCCCATCCAGGCGGCGAACTCGGTGACGAACTGATGCACCGCCTCGTCGGTCTTGGGGTGGGAGCACATCTTCGGGAAGAACGGCGGCGGAACGGTCACGATGTGCGCGCCGGCGAGCATGGCCTCGTTGACATCCATGAGGTGGCGGATCGAGCCGACGATGATCTCGCTCTGACTCTGGCTCGTGTCCATCAGCTGTCGCACGTCGGACACGACCGACCCGGCGTCGTACCCCGTGTCGCGGATACGCCCCCAAAAGAGGCTGATGTAGCGAGCACCCGCGCCCAGCGCCATGACAGCCTGGTTCAGCGCCATCGCACAGGTCGCGTTGACCGCGATCCCGCGTTCGGCCAACGTGGCGATGACGCGCAGCTCATCCCACCCAACCGGGACCTTGACGGTCAGCCCGTCGTAGTCACCGAACTCCTCGATGAACTCCTCCGCTTGGCGGATCATCTCGTCGGGCTGGGTGGCGAACACCTCGACGGAGAGGGGCAGCGACGGCCGGTCCGACTTGGTCAGCAGGGCGATGATGTCCCGGATGTGCGTCCGGTAGTCACGGCGTTCCTCCTTGGCGAGAATCGACGGGTTGGTCGTGATCCCGCACGGAAAGCCTCGCTCGAGCGATTCCTCGATGTCGGCCAAGTTCGCGCTGTCTACGAAGATCTTCATGGCGACCCGCGCTGTTCGTCCGATCGCAGACTGCTGCCTGCGAGAACAAAGTCTACGCAGTCTCCGAGCGAGCCGGCCCGGTGGAGCGGCGAAAGCCCATCGGGTGGGGCGCCGGCACCCGTCGGCTGCCAGCTGTAGGGAGCCTCGAGCAGCACGGTGCGGACCCCGGCGGCTCGGCCCGCCTCGATGTCGACCCAACGATCACCGATCAGCCATGACCGGTCCAGGTCCAGGTCCAGGTCGGCGGCCGCGTCGAGGAGCATCCCGGGCCGTGGCTTGCGGCACGGGCAGTCGTCGCCGTCGTGAAAACAGGTGTAGACGAAGTCCACGCCGGCCTCCTGCTGTACTTGGTCGTTGATCGCGTTGGCGGTGGCCAGGGTCAGGCTGCCGCGCGCCACGTCGGGCTGGTTGGTCACCACGACTGTGACGAAGTTCGCCCCGCGGAGCCGCCGGACCGCGCCCGGTGCCTCGTCGAGCATCTGGAGGTCGCTCAATGTCAACGGGCCCCAGCCATTCGGGTCGACCTGGTCGAGCACACCGTCGCGATCGAGGAATACCGCGGCGCCGGTCACGGCGCGCGCGCTGGGTGTCGCGCCGTCCGGCGTCGCCGGAACCCAAGGAAGATGCCGGCCAGGACGAAGCCGACGGCACCGACGAGCGCGATGACCACGCCATCGCTGAACGACTTCGGGTGGTAGCGCAGCACGACGCTGCTGCGACCCGCGGGCACGGCGACGCCTCGGAAGGCGAGGTCAGTGGCAAAGATGCGGCTGGCGTGCCCGTTGACGGTCGCGGTCCACCCCGGGTAGTAGGTGTCGCTGAGCACCATGAGGCCGGCGCACTTTGCGTCGACGTGGATCTCGACCCGCGCGGCGTCGTAGTGGGTGATGCTCGCCCGATCGTCGGTACCTGAGCAGGCGGGGTTCTGGTTCCCTGCCGGTAACGCGCGCGGCGTGGACGCCTCCACGACAGCGTGGGTGCGTGGGTTCATGGACGGTTGCACCGATCCGGCAGCGCTGCGGGAGCTCCCATGCTTGAGGTAGCTGACGGATGAAGACTCGTTGGGGACGACGTGGACGTCGTGCACGACGAATGCCCGGGGGAAGGCGGCCCTGTTCTCGTAGATGAGCACGCCTCCGACTTTGCGCACGAGGTGATAGTTCGGGTCGGTCGTCTTGAGCGGGTTCTTCTGCGCGAGGAACTTCGCTCCCATGAGATCGAACATCGGGTTGTTGAAGATCACCGGAAAACCCTCGGTCGGGCCAGTCGCCATCCAGCGGTCGACCGTCTCCGGCGCGACGAAGGTCTGGAAGTACTCGAAGTAGCGTTTGACGTAGATCGCGTCGACGACTCGCAGATCAGCGAGGGCGTAGGCGCCCGAGGTGTTTGGGAACAGCAGACCATCCGTGCTGAAGATCCGCGCGTTTCCGGGGTTCTTCGCGAGTGCGGAGAGCTGTTGGATCCACGCGTCGCGCGGGTAGGGGTTGCGCCGGGGCGAGTAGAAGCCTCGGGGTGCAAGCGCGACGAGCTCGACGACGATCATCACCACGATCAGTGCACCGGACAGGCGCGGGTTGCGCCAGACGACGAGCACGACGACGACGGTCGCGGCGAGCGCGGCCAGGCCCCAGCCGCCGACCGCGAGCCCGTCGGTTCCGAGCCGAAGCTGGCTGCGGTCGCTGATCGCGAAGTACCCGAAGACCACGAGCGCGCCAGCGAGCAGCCCGGCGAAGATCCGCAGATTCACGTCGCCGCAGAACACCGACTCAATCCCGATACCGGCGAGGAGCGCGATCGGCAACGCGATCTCGGGGGTCCCCCACGAGGCCCACAGGACCTGCGAGGCGCCCGGAAGGTGACCGACCACGCTGATCACGGGGGCGCCATAGATCTTCAAGGCCAGCAGGAGGCCGGCGGCGAGGAACGCCCACCCGCAGTGTCGGCGCATGCGCGACGGGCTGGCGATTCCCACCGCGGCGGCAACGACTGCGGCACCCCCCACCCAGTTTCTGGTCCCGACCCAACCCGTACCCTGGATCTTCGGCGCAACCCAGCTGACCACGTTGAGGCGCGGGTCGGCCATCGACCCTGCGCCCTGCTTGAACGTCTTCGCCTGCCCCAGATATTCAGCGAACGGGCCGAGGAGCGGTGCCGCGAACATCAATCCGACGCCGCCTCCGGTGGCGAGTCGGGCCAGCGTCGCGGGGCGTGCCTCGACTCGAGGCCCGCTGAACAGACGAACGACGGCGTAGATGGTCGCAACGGTCAGGATGATGAAGGAGGGCTCGGGCATCCCGACCAGCAAGCAGCCCGCGATTGCCAGTGCCAGCCCGAGCACCGGAAGCAGTCCTCGTCGGCGAAAGATCCACTCGACCGCTAACAGGATCAGCGGCAGATAGACATGGACGCGAAAGAACGCGTTGTTCGACGACCGGAAGAAGAATCCGGACAGCCCATAGATCACCCCCGCGGCGACCGCCGCCCACCGTCGCAGCCTCACGACCCGCGCCAGGACGAAGGTGAAGATTCCGTTGAAGGCCAAGACGACCAAGAAGGTGATGTCCCACATCAAGATGCTCGGATGGAGATTGACCGGCAGGAGCGATGGGTCAAGGGCGGCGCTCGACATGTTCGCTGCCAATGGCGCCCCCGCCGCCTCGTAAGGGTTCCAGAGCGGCGCCCGGCCGGCATGCAGCTCGGCGGACGTGACGTGAGCCCACGGGTCGAGCTGCCAGGCCTGGGGGAGTAGATCGAACCGAGGATCATCGTGCGGTTGACCAGTGATCGGACACAAGATGTCGCGGTGCGGACAGGCGTTGACGCCGGCGGACACCTGCGCGGTGTTGAACGTCTTGCCGCCGAGCGCGACTTCCGAGTAGCCGCCGACGACGATGATCGCTCCGACGATCACCGCTGCGAGCACATCCGACCGGTGACCGTGCCACCAGCCGCCGAGCCGCTGGGCGGCGGTGGGGCGCGACCCGGTCCCATCGCCGGCACCCCCGGCGTCAGCGGACGACCCACCCGGGTCCGGAGCCACTTTGACCTTCGACACGCGCGGCCTCTCGACCCGACGACGGCTCACCGACGTTACTGGAACCGGTCTGGTGGAGCTCCGACCTGCGCGGCAGGGTCGAAACGACGCACTAGGTCGATGGGGGTAGCCTGCGCTTCCGACCGGTGGGATGCCGACTGACACCGTGTCGTTGGTCCACCACTCGGCTCACGATCGGCCACGGCACCCCGGAATCGATGAGGTGCCGTCGCTGGACCCCGAGCGCCTTGAGCACCTTGTGTCGGATGACGTCGGAATGACCAGGGCGGTATCCGGGCCACTCCGGCTCGAGGCCGGCGCGGCGGATAGCGCCCGCCAGGGTCTCAGGCTCGAAGACGCCAACGTGAACATCAATCGGCGCGAGGTACTCCCAGTCCAGCAGGTGCTGTCGGTGCGGCGCCGCGTTCCCGGTGTTGAGGAACAGGACACCGTCATCTCGAAGCAGCGAGGCCATCGTCCGGAGCTCCGCGACGGGGTCGGACGCGTGCTCGATCATCTCGGTCGCCGTGATGATGTCGAACGACTCGCGAGCGTCGCCAAGTCCGTCGAGTAACGGGATGCCCATCGCCCGGGCACGCTCCGCGGCATACCCCTGCTCGAACCCCACGACGTCGATTCCCTGCGCTCGCGCGTACCGGACGAACCCTCCCAGGCCACAGCCGAAGTCCAGCCAACGGGTCCGATCATCGACGTCCACGATGGACCGGACCACTCGCAGGATCCCGCGCCACTCGTAGGTGCGGATCGTTCTGGGGTCCGCCATCTCGCGCTCGTAGTCGACGTGCGTGTCCGCCCCCCGCCCCGAGTAGTACGCCTCGCTGTAGAGGTTCTTGAAGTCCGTCCTCGGCGCGATCACGAACACGTAGCCGCAGACTTCACAACGGGCAAGGTCGAACTCGCGCCCGCTGAACTCCGAACGCCTCGCTCCGAGCTGATCCGTGGAGCCCCCACAGATCGGGCAGGGCGGCGTCGAGCTCGCGACGTCAGGCAGGCCCTCGGGCACTCGCTCGTCTGACCTCACGGCTTGGTGCAGATCGCCATCGTGTTGACGCCGAGCTTGTACCGGCGGCACTTGATTCGGCTCGGCAAGAAGCCGGCCTCGACGAGCATGGGCCAGAGATCGTGCGGATCGTAATAGCGCTTGTGATCGTCGATCTCGGCTGGCGGCGGCCCGAGACCCAGCCGGAAAGTGACGAACTCCAGGATCGCCTTCCCACCCCAGCTCGGAACGTTGAGGACGCATCGCCCCCCCGGGGCCAGGATCCGAAAGAACTGCCCGAGGGTTCCGGCATCGTCTCGGAGATGTTCGAGCACATTGCTCGAATAGACGACATCCAGGCTGGCATCGTCGACTTGGTCGAGCACTCCCGGGAGGTAGCCCTCGAGAACGTTGACGTTGGGAAGCTCCTTCACCTCGGGCGAGACGCCAATGTCGACGAGCACGATGGTGGCGGCGTCGAGCAGCAGGCGCCGCGCGAAGCCCGCGTCGTAGCCACAGCCAACATCCGCGCACCGCTTTCCGTCGGCAGCGCCAACGACCCGTCGCATCTTGCGCAGGTTGAGCCATCGTCCGAGGCGATCGAGGCGCTTCGGCGGTCCGCCCTGCGCGTACGCCTGGGTTCGAGGGATCGCGTCGGCGGCCATGATGCGGCCGTAGGTTACTGGGGCTTCGCGGGACTCCGGAAGGGACCGGCGCCCAACTCTGCTCGGCCCGGACTGCGCTCGTCGACGCCGCCGTGCATCGACGCCTCGTGGGAGGGGGGGCCGGGGGGGGGGGGGGGGAACAAAACCCGTGTCACCCGCCGGGAGGGGGGGGGGCCTGGGGGCGGCCCCGGGGGCGGGGGGCTGG
>Ga0182024_10002433_pt1 | contig 46147 bp, 48 predicted proteins | sample P32metaG_FD_120480 | JGI IMG/M metagenome (GOLD analysis project Ga0182024, IMG submission 120480) | Permafrost microbial communities from Stordalen Mire, Sweden - P3-2 metaG (Illumina Assembly) | ecosystem: Environmental > Terrestrial > Soil > Wetlands > Permafrost | place: Sweden: Stordalen... | reverse complement strand
GCAACCGAGCACGTGGTGCGGCCGGTCAAAACCCCTGCTTATTTAAGTGGGCTGCGAAGCAAGAAAAATTGCAGTCGTTGGAGGAGCGTTTTTTCTTGACTTCTCCTTTTATAGAACTTTCCTGGGTGAAATCGTGGCCAGTTTGACACAGATACCCCACGACAGCCTTCCGCGTTTTCAGCGTATCTCGACTGGAAGGTTGACGCGGACATTTTTCCGTCCGTGGCCTCTTGCGTTACGGTGCGCAAGCGATAGGAGCCTGGCGGCGCTTGCAAGAAAATCTTGGCACTGAGCCCGGTCTGCGCAAAGTGATCGAAGGTCGCACGTTTGAACGCAAAATTCATCTCGCCCTGCTTGCCAGTGACAAAGTTCCCCTGCTTATCAAACAACGCCATGACGAACGTAAGCTTCTGGTCTTGGCGATCTTTGTTCCGGTCAAACTGTAGATGCTTCACATCTATCTTTACAACGACCCACAGAATAGGTTCGCCGCTTTCGCTCTTGCCCGGCTGCGTCAGCGTGCCGACGGGCACCTCCGTCAAATCGTCGTTGGCAAAGGCCTCTTGATCGAGCTTGGATTCGAGGGCGGGCTTCTCGGCCTCCTCTTTCGTTGGGGCCACGTAGCCGGGCCGCGCCTGCACATAGGGATAATCCGCAGCGATGAGCTTGACTCTAAGTTTGTGGTATTTGCCATCAGGCAAGACGGCGTCCGGAGAAAAACCAAGCAGGTAGGTAACTTCCGGGATCATGCCGAGCTCGCGGAATCCAAAATCCAAGTCATTATTGTTGTGGCGACTTTTCCCGGCGAGTGGCGCAGTTCTCTGACGAGAACGAGCGTCCACTTCTCTCCGTCCTTTTGTATCTGCGCCCCGCTGGCCGGACCGGGTGTGTACTGCTCGCGCTCGGTCATCTTCATCTCCCTAGCGTGAATAGCGTGCCAGCTGGGTGAGCTGAATGAGGTTGCCGCAGGTGTCCTTCAGCATCGCAATGGTCGAGCCGGGCACGTCGGTGGGCGGCATCGTGAACTCGGCGCCGCGCGTCTTGATCCGCTCGTAGTCGCCCTTGACGTCGTCGGTGAAGAACATGGCCGCGGGCTGGCCCTGTTGAAAGATCGCCTGCTGATACGCTTTGGCTGCGGCGTTGTTGTTCAGCGCCAGCTGCAGCTCAGTGCCGTCCGGCTCCTCGTGCGAGGCCACGGTCAGCCAGCGATAGGGGTCCTGACTGAAATCGGTCTTCTTGGCAAAGCCCAGTACTTCCGTATAGAAGCGCAGGGCCTTGTCCTGGTCGTCCACGTATAAGCTGGTCACTTTGATTTTCATTTCGTTTCTCCTTTGTCACGATCGCGGTTTGGGCCGCGTCGTCTTCTCCTTGTCTTCCTTTTCGTTCGTGTTGACTGATCCATGCGGTCGAGGTGGCATTCGAGAGCATCCACGTGAGCTGACCAGAACCGGCGGAACTGAGCCAGCCAGGCATCCAGCTCCTGAAGCGATTCTGGCTTCAGCCGGTAGAGACGGCGCTGTGCGTCCACCGTGGATTCCACGAAACCGGCCTCTCGCAACACTCGCAGGTGCTTCGACACGGTTGGCTGCGTCATACGAAGCTGACTCTCGATCTCTCCAACCGACTGTTGTGACGAGACCAGGAGGCTCAATATCGCGCGGCGGTTCGGTTCCGCAATGATTTCGAACACAGATTCCATTCTCTTAGTATACTCCACAGAGCATATACGTGTCACGGTATATTCAGGCAGGGCTCCAGGCCGCAATTCGAAATCGTGTTACGCCTCTCTTGGTGCCGTCCGGAAGTAATCCACACGCCTGATAAACGCGCTGACGGGCAAGTGAAAGCTTGGTGGGTCTGATCTAGGCGAGCTCGGAATTCGAAACGAACGAAATGATACGCAAGGAGGTTACTGAAAATAAACTATTCAGCGAAGTAGCGCGCCCGGAGAGATTCGGAATTCCGACCCTCCGGTTCGAATCCGGCAAGAAGACACTGTGGTTACAAATCTATCTCGTTGGTCTGACTCCCAAGAACATCAAAATACTCATAGAGTCGGGAAACCTTCCCTTTCGCTTTGACGTGATACACGAAACAGACAGGTACTCCGCACTCCCGTAAGCCCTTTCGTGCGGCCGGGCGTTAGACCGGGCTTCCGGTCTCGAACGCTCGAAGTTTCTACTTCTTGGTTTGCCTGAGGTTCCGTACGAGCAGTCACTCTATCTTCGGTATTGGTTGATTCTTCGAACACGGCATGTACCTCCGCCCGCTCATTTCTAGCATGCAGCACCCTTCCAAAGCTGTCCCGTTCCGCACACATTTCGAGTGCCAGATCCCGAGAAGACGGCCGTTCATGCCCATAGCCGGCGAAGGGTGTCCAGTTGCGATGGCTTGCGGTGGCTAAGGTGTGGCGTAGTATGCGTCTCTTGCCTGGACAATCAGATCCTTCTGCTTCGTTGTCACCAGGATCTTGTGATAGCCGGGTCCAACATCGGCTGCGGGCGTGTAGCCAAGGTTGTATTGATTGCGCAACTCTTCTTCGATGCTGCTGAAAATCTGCTGGATGGATTGCTTACTCGATACTTCAAACAGACGCCCACCCGTCTCCTTGGACATCCGTTCGAGGACCTTCTTGCCGTCGGGCCGTTCCTGCTGTGGATATCTGCGCCCGCCGCCCCCACCCATCCCGAAACCTCGCGGAAGCTGGAATGGCCGGTCATCGGCAAATAAAATCGAGTAGACGACTGTGTCCGCAGCCTGGGCTGTTTCGATGGCGGCCTCCAAAGACTCCTTGCTGCCCCTGTCTACGCCATCGGTGAGGACGATCAGCGCCTTTCGGCCCTGCTGCTTCTTCATCTCCTCGTTGGAAGCCAGATAGACGGCATCGTAGAGCAAGGTGCCGCCGCCCTGCCCGGAACGCGAGCCTCCATTATTCTGGCCGGGTTGCGATATTTCCAGCAACCGCAGTGCGCGCGCCAGCTTGTCAACGGATGAAGTCAGGTCCTGCAGAAGTTCCACCTCTCGATCGAAATGAATGACGAAGGCCTGATCTTTATCTTGGCGCAGCATATTGCTCAAAAAGCTTTGGCTGGCCGCGCGCTCCTGTTCGATCACGCGCTGCTGGCTCAGACTCGTGTCCACGAGCAGCCCGAGGGTAAGCGGAAGGTCGGTTTCACGTACGAAGTAGCTGATCGTCTGGGGGCGTCCGTCTTCCTCCAAAACAAAATCGTCTTTAGAAAGGTTCGACACAATCTGGCCGTGTTTGTCGCGCACGGTCGCGAGCACATTGACCGCTTTCACCTGGACGGATATTTGCGGTTGCTGGGCGCGGAAAGGAGCAGCAGGGATTAGGAGCGCGCCGATCAAAAGAGCCAACCGGCAAATCGGGCGGCGTCCCGCCTCTGACAACCGTGCGGGCTCCCGATCGGTTGCTTTAGCAATGTCACGGAGACATTTCTGCCTCTTCATGTGTTGCTCCCGAATTTCATTTCTGAATGATCCGGCATTTTCGTCCATCGCTTAGTTTCAGCCGGCAGAATGTAAAGGTTCAGTCTTTTTAGCACAGATTCCCTGATGCGAGTCCAATAGGGCCGTTATGAATGAATGCCTGAAGCTCTTTGGCGAAACGAAATATCGTTCCGGAGTTAGGGACAGGACTGAACTGGGCTTAGCCGGACATTCGCTGAATGGTGAGCAGAGGTCGCTTGAGGTCCTGGTTTCTCGGGTTGCGCCACATCAAACTCATTCATATAATGATGAGTCTCTTTAATCTGTGATTGCGCTGCGATCAGACTCTCTGCCCGCCAAACTGTTCTCTCGTAAGTTCTGGTAGATTTCCCGATATGACTGGACCAATGAAGTCTCATGGTACGGAACGCTGTGCGATTCGCAATACGATCGAACTATTTTTTGTGCTCGCCGAAGCCTATTCGTCGGCATTGTCGGAAACAGGTGATGTTCGATCTGGCAAGCCAGCCCTCCGGTGCAGTAATCGATTCCCGGATGATTCCTGATGTTTCGAGTTGTGATCACCTGCTCACGCAGGAAGTTTACCCCCGACTCGCCTTGCAGCAGAGGCATGCCCTGATGATTAGGAGCAAATATCAGCGTTAAATACAGTCCCAACAGCGCCTGATGTACGATGACGAACAGAACGGCGCGCGGTCCCCCTAGAAAGAGGTAAAGCAAACCAAAATACCAACACGCATGTAGGACGAGGCAACTCACCTCGGCAAACGGATGCTTGACCTTGTTGTGCAGGAGGAATCGAACACTGTCATATTTCAGCACAAACGCCTCAAGCAAAGATAAGGGGAAAAAAGTGAAATGCTGGTATTTCACGGAGAGCCGTGCGAGTCCGCGCTTTTGGGACGCCTGATCCTCTGAAAATGCGAACGGGGCTAAATCGACGTCCGGGTCTAGAGGAATGTGGTTCGGAGCGCAATGATGGTGATTGTGCTTGTGGAGCCACCAACTGTAGCTAAATCCGAGTAGGAGGTTTGAATGGATAAGACAAATTGCCTCATTCTTGGCGGGCGTAGCGAAAATTTCCTGATGACCTGAGTCGTGAACGATAAAACCCATCTGAGTGAAGATAAAAGCCAGGAAACCGGCGTTGCAGAGTTCTGCCCATGGACTCTGAAATCTCTTTATCAGCCAAAAAGCGATAACGAGCAAGACCAGGTTAAGCAGCATCTTTAGGCCGTAATACGCAGGCTGTTTTGCCAATAGCCCGCTCTCCCGCACGAGCGTCTGTAAGTCGCGAAATTCGTCGCCAGCCACCGCCCGCATCGCTCCCCCTCAACACCCTGATGTGATCCGCCGCAAGAAACAACCATCCCGCAAAACTGCTTTCGAACCGGCCGTCTATCGCCGCGACAATTCCAGCGAAATCGTGATGAATCTAAGAAAGTAAAAGTTGCGCTCTTTAGGAGACGACTTCCGAACTCTTGGGCTCGCCGACGGGTTACAGCGTGCAAGCCATACGTGAAACGTAACAAAGAAACGACGCAACGATACTATATTCCCACGGGATACTGCCAGAAAGGAAATCCACATAAACCCTGCTCGGGGTCCGGCGACTCACGACGGTATATCTCGAAAGCGGCGCGCCCAAGGGAATGATCTTAGAACTTTTTTGAGTGAAATCGCGGCTAGTTTGACACGGATTGGATTACCTGCCGGATTGAATCCGCAACATGCATCGGAGCCATGGTGGACTTGTCTTGTAAGCCGACCTGTCGTCCAGTTGCATTGCGGGCTATAGGCAATTCTGCACAAGCCTGAGGGGACTTCGCCTGCTCTAGGGCCGATCTGACGTCTTGTCGATGACGCCCCCATGGGTGGGAATTCGGCAACTGATGGTTCGGGACGAGGTTCGCTGCCAGACCTTCGGGGATAGCTCAGCAATGTTGGTGCACCCGCCCAACCTTGTTAGGCATCCGGTGTCGAATGCGAGAGCGATGCGCTTCATTCTCGCGCTGGAAGCGGAGCCGATCCTTACCGAGCCAGTGGTACGCAATGGTGACGAATCATCCCATCGAATAATCGCGACCGAATCGCATCGATCGCAGTATTTAACTTCAACGTAGGACAAAGCTACGACACCTCGGCTGTCCACCGTCCAGAACTCAAGTCTGTTGTCGTCAATGACGCCATTTCTCGCCCAGAAGTACGACCGGAGAACTGTATATGGGAGATGAACCGCCGCCAACACTCGGTTGCACAACAAGATCTCATACCCGCAACCATAAGCCATACAGGGATCGGGCTGATTCAATCCGCTCCCAAATCGATGCTGAATGTCCTGAAGCGTTGGTGCCTGCTGCTGTGAAAGCTCATACGCGACACGAACAACAGCGTCTGCGCTACGCTTCAACCGGTATGAATAGATGCCGAATATGCAACCCGCAAACATGGCGAGGACGAGGCCGAAAAACTAATGATCGCCGAATCACTTTCATCATAATAGCTTGGACACCGACGAATCCATCCAAGTGCCCGCACGTCCAGCCTCAGTCGTTCAGGCACGTTTTGCCACACCAATTCTCGGAAATTGCACTACCTCCCGATAAACGCGGTAATTGGACAAGTGTAAGCTTGATCAGCTCCATTCCGATCGAACTTGGAATTTTGAGTTCGAAACGAAGCAAAGGGTATCTTCGGAAATCATTGAAAACAAACTATGCAAGAAAATGGTGCGCCCAAGGGGACGATCTTAGAACCTTGCTCGGGGATGTCGTGACAATTTGCCGCAGATTGGGATCCGGCTAGATTGGGCTTTCTACATGAATCGGAGCCAGTGCCAGTATGGGGCAAAAAGCCACATTCCGATAAGAGGACTTATCAGGACTTGGCCAGGTGGAAACATCGGCTGTGCTGGCCCACTAAGCAATTGATGAAGACATATACTCTATTGCTATGGTTGGGAACACGGCTGAGGCGCGTCGGCTTGGTTGGGGGCTGCCGTTATACACCGCAATCGTTGAGTTTGCCATCTTTGTCCCGATAGCGTTCTCCAATCCAGATACGTCCTTTTTTTTGAACATATTCGTCATGGCACCAATTCTTCTCCTTGTCAGCCTTACCTTGATTGTCTTGCTGATTCGTGCAGCCGTTGGCTATGGTCGTCGTCAGTTCCTACCAGTACTGGCAGCACTGGATATCCTTTGGGCTATTCCAGCGTCCTTATTTTTCTATGATCGTGAACATCCGGTTGCACTTCGCGAGACCGCCAGATGGTTCGCATGGTCGCACGAATACAAGGACGAGGTTCTGGCGCAACCGACCTCGTCCAGCGGAGACTTGAAGCATATTGAATGGGACGGTTGGGGGTTTCCCGGACCAGGAGACACCACGGTTTTTCTTGTTTTCGATCCGACAGATTCGCTTTCGACGGCGGCCAAGAGCCATCAATCTGGCAAGTTCAATGGCATACCCTGCAAGGTCTTTTTGGTACGTCGTCTGGAGAGCCATTGGTACGATGTTCTCTTTTTCACCGACGAAACTTGGGACCAATGCAATTAAAGCGAATGCTGGTAGCGCCCGATAAGACGAATTATCAGGATATGGAGGGGCGAAGCTGGCACTAAATCATGCCATCGACGATTGCTCGGTGCTGACTATGGATTTGTTGTACCTTCCGCGTGAAGCACAGGATCGAGCTGGAAGCAGGGCCACTGGCTCGGGTCGGATTTTGGAGGCGCATACCGATGATCTGCAGGCAGGGCTTCGACGCTCTGGATCGCGTGCACAACCGGCTTCGTCATCGAAGCGTTATTGTCCCAGCTAGGATGGTAGTTCTTACGGATTGACTCCGGCAGTTTAGGGTCAGGTACACGAGGGCCGTAGAACTCCCCCTCGAAGACGACGAGAACGGCATCGCTGGCGCCGGAGACGTGCTTCCGTGCGTTCGTCTTATTCGACATCTGTACGAGTCGCTTCCAGAGCCGATGTGACTTCAGGCCGAACTCAATATGTGTGCTCCGGCCCGAACAGCCAGCAGCTACGAGGAGCTGACTTTCTAGCCCAGCTAGGTACACCCCTTCCACACGGACCGTCCGGTGCTCTCCCTGAGCTAGTTGCACCTGCAGATCGCAGAGCGAGGAAACTGGCAATCGGCCTTGCGCGGCACATTGCTCAGCTACTAGGCAAATCGCGATCACACCGAACATGCAGCGCGCATTTCGCATCGGGACTTCCGCTGGGCAATTCTAAACTCACTGATGTTTCGCGCCAAGTCCTGATGAACGGGATTATCAGAATGTGGCTCCTGCCACTATTACGCGACAAACGTTGTAAACTGGGTGAAGGTATTTTCCCAAGTGAGTGAATACAAAGCTTGGAAGAAGTGCCGTGCCCGGAGAAATTCGACCCTGCCCCTCTGCTTAGAAGCCAGACGCTCTGTCCAGTTCATCCACAGGCTTTCGTTCGGATAGGGAGCGGGTCGAAGATGTAGAATCCGAGTGCACGCACCTTTACTTTCAGGGGGGCGTTTCGCATGCGAAAGCGATCCATTCTTGCACTGGTCTTCCTACTCGGCTGCGGCGTCGCAGTCGCGAAGCAGGAAGGTGCGAAGCCGGCCGAGCGCGCTGTGGCGATCTCGCAGGAACACCACCATCACCTCATCCTCGAAAATCGTTACACCCGCGTTTACGAAGTCGAGGTTCCGCCGCACGAAGCAACGCTCATGCATGAACACGATCACGATTACGCGTACGTGGTTCTCGGAGATGCGGACGTGACGAATACCGTGGCGGGGAAGGTTCCGGTGAAAATGCATTTGGCGGACGGCACCGTGAATTTCAGCCGCGGTCCATTCGCGCACATTGCGGCGGACGACGGCGACATGCCGTTTCGCAACATCACCATTGTCCTGCTGCGTCCGCAGGGCGAAGTGAAATCGCTACACCCTACCGTGGATGCCGCGTTGCAGTCCGGCCCAGGCGAAGCGCCCATAATGGAAACGAACGAAATGCGGGTCTCTGCCGTGGGCATCGCGAGCGGGGGCTCCTGGTCACCGAAAGAAAACGGCCACGATCGCCTGATCATTCTGCTGGACAAGATGCAGGACGACAGCGCGGCACGCGAGCCCAAGGCGCCCACATTTCCCGCAGGGATGCTGCGCTGGATTCCAGCCGGCAGCGCCCTCACTCTGCGCAACGCGGAAGAAAGCGAAATGAAGCTCCTGGTCGTGGAATTTAAGGATTGAATCGAAGAATTCAGTTCAAGAATTGGTCTGCGGCCCGCGGAAAAGGGTTTTGGGCCGCCGCTTGCGCGCACGCGTGCATTCGGCTTGCAAACTCAAGCGCTAACAAAGAATGAGCCGTCGGGCTGGACGCAGCCCCAGGCCATATTCGGAGTGTTGAACGCCGCCGCCGGAGTGCCTTCGCGGTCGAGCACAATCAGCCCGCCGGTGCCGCCCGTGCGCGACGCCAGCAAATCCACGCAGGACTGCGCGGCGCGCTGCGGCTTCTCGTGGCGCAGCAAATCCACCGCCGTCTTGGCCATCACGATCTTCATAATCGCTTCGCCCCAGCCGGTGCAGGAAACGCCGCCCGCTTCGCCATCAGCGTAACACCCGCAGCCGATCAGCGGCGAATCTCCCACGCGCCCCGGATGTTTGCAACACGTACCGCCGGTAGATGTGCCCGCCACGACGCGCCCGCTGGCATCCACTGCCACGGCGCCCACGGTGCCGCCCTGGTGAACGTGGCCTTGGTGAACGTGATCACGATGAACGTGATGGCTGTCGGCGTGGTCTTGCGTGTGGCAGCGCTCCCAGGCGGCGCGTTCGCGCGGCACCACCAGCTCGGAGGCATCGCACAGCGCGATACCCTGCTCCGCGGCAAATTGTTCCGCGCCCTCGCCGACGAGCATCATGTGCTCTGAAGATTCAAGCACGCGCCGCGCCAGGCGTATCGGATTTCGGATGTGTTGCAGCGCGGCGACCGACCCGGCATCGAGCGTCGCGCCGTCCATCACGATTGCGTCCAGCTCGACGCACCCGGCAAGATTCAAATGCGCGCCGGTTCCGGCGTCAAACACCGGATCGTCCTCCAGCACAACGATGGCGGCCTCAACCGCGTCCAGCGCACTTCCGCCTTGCGCAAGAACGCGCCAGCCCGCTTCGAGGGCGGCGCGGCATCCGGCGCGGCAAGCTTCCGCCGCATCGGGCGGTATGGTCCACGCGCCACCGTGAACGATTAAGGACGGCTTCATGCGCGGAGAAGTCTCTCGGAGAAGAAACGCTGCATGGATTTCACAAATGTGGATTCCACGGAAAGGATCTTACGACAGGAGGTCCAAAAACAGGATAGCCTGCCCCGCCAGAATCAGGCACAAAGCAAGCACTACGGCCAGCGCGCCCTCGGGCATTCGATCGGGAAACAACGACACCGGCTCCCCGCCCTCGTTGGCGCCCAATTCCTGCGACGCGCTCACTTTCGCCGCAGGCCGGCGAGACATCTCGCACCGAAAGGCCGCTACATAGGCCGCGATCCAACTCCAAATATCCGCGCGGTGCCGCCACAGCAGGTTCAACCCCGTCGCTACCGCTAAAATCCCAACGATTCCCGTCCAGCCCAGATTGCTGAGTCGCATAAGAAATCACCACCGCGAGGCCCGCGTCATTCCTCTTCGTGGATCGTCCGCAGACGCACCAACTCGAACGCCTTTATCCCCGCGGGCGTTTGCACCTGGACCTCCTCACCCACCTGCCGGTTCAGCAAGGCTTTTCCGATGGGCGACGTGGTCGAAATCATTCCCTGTGACGCGTCGGCCTCTTCGGTGGTTACGAGCTTGTATTCCACCTCCACCGACTTCTTCAGGTCCAGCACCCACACGCGCGAGCCGTACCCGGCACGGTCCTTGGGCAGGTTCGAAAGGTTCAGCATGGAGACATCGCCCATGCGCTTCTTCAGGTGCTGGATGCGCGCGTTGACAAAGCCCTGCCGTTCCTTGGCGTATTTGTATTCCGAATTCTCGGAGAGATCGCCGTGCGCCCGTGCCTTCGCGATTTCCTTCGGCAAATCCACGGTGAGCTCGCGCTCAAGCGTCAAAATTTCTTCCTGGATTTTGTGTTTGATTTTGGCGAGGGGATCCTTGGCTGTGTCGCTCATGATGACTTTCCCTGATAGTTTATGATGAATGCAATCCAATCAGTAAGAGCTTATTGAATTGGCGAGACAGGCGCGGGGCTTTAGGTCTCGATCCTGCCCGCCACAAACCGGAAATATCTTCTGTGTTTACGCCGACTTACAAATCCCTCGGGCAAGCCACCGTAGTCCGCGAGAATCTCTTTTATACCGCGATTCATGCGAAAAGGGTAGCTCGGCAGCCGCCACAACCTCGCCCGCCCCAGTCTTGTTGCTCCTCCGCTACTCGTGTCCTCGATGCAGCAGTGTACGCGTCACGTCGGGCCAAAACTCCTTAAACGCATTTGAGGCCAATCGCCCGGCAAACCCCAATCCGGTGCGCTCGATCGCCGCCGTGTCCGTGGCTTCGCTCTTCTCGCGCCAAGTATTCGACAGAAAATTGTTCCCGGGAATCGCGATGTACCGGGCATACGCGGGTGCGAGATGGCCATTGGCGCGGTAGGCAAGAAACGTCATCGTCAACACGTTCCGCACACGGCCAGCTAGCGGCTCACCTTTCGTGCGAAAATATCGTGGATCTTCGCCCCACAGTGAGCCGAGACCTGCCTCCATCGCGTTGCCCGTCGAGATGCCGGTAAGCCGCATGCCGTAGCGGCTGCCGAATCCCGCCCAACCCGGGCCATACTCCTTCGGCCGATCAAGAGCGGTGCCCACGCCCGCTGCAAAGAGCCCGGCCGTCAGGCCCCTGGGCCCCACGGTATTCCGTATGAACCAGCGCAGCCGTCCACGTCCGGTGATGGGCGTGTAGTTTTGAGCCGGCGCACTTGCCGCCTGGCCCGGCTGCACCTGGTTTGGCGGCGTCTGGGCGTGAATGGACGCACTCGCAGCAATTGCAAGCGCGCCCAGAATCAGCCCTCTCGTCACGTGAATTGAGGTACGGCCTGCCCTAGCGAGAATCTTCTTTGGTTTCAGCGATCGCTCGGCCCGCGCGTGGCCAGCCGGCTGGATGTTCCTAGGCTTCACTGTTCCACTCCCGATCGCGACCGAGGCTCAGGGAACGTCCGCAGGATTCCTGAAGTTGACGGCTTTACCGGTCGAAACGCTTCCGGCCGTACCCCACTAATCATTGGAGCCGAACAATCGCAAAAGGTGACACTGGAAGCCATTGAAACGCGTTCAGGTGCGGACCGTCTCAATGTATGGTCCGAGCATTCAATAGGGGTCCGGGCCTTTCCCTTTGACAACTCTGTTCCTTCGGGATAGAAAGCGGCGTTATGAACACAAACCGGCTGCGTTGCACTTCGCGTTTTCTCGCGTTTTTCGTCTTGTTGGCGGTTTCGGCGGGTCCAGTGGTGGCGCAAAAAGCGCCCAAGGACGCCGCTCCAAAGATCACTACTCCCAAGGAATTTTTCGGATTCAATGTCGGCGACGACTATCAGGAAGTGAACTACACCAAGGCCGAGGCCTACTGGAAAAAACTCGCCGGCGAGTCCGATCGCATGAAGATCGTTGACATCGGCTTCACCGCCGAGGGACGCCACCAGTGGATGTGCATCATCACCTCGCCGGCAAATCTCAAGAATCTCGAGCACTACAAGGAAATCTCGCAGAAGCTTGCGCGCGCCGAAGGCCTCACCGATGACCAGGCTCACGCGCTGGCCCGCGAAGGCAAGGCGGTCGTCTGGATTGACGGCGGCCTGCACGCTTCCGAAAGCGTGGGCTTCCAGCAACTCGTCGAGATGATCTACCAGATGGCCAGCCGCACCGATCCCGAAACGATGCGCTTCCTGAACGACGACATTATCTTGTTCGTCCCGGCGAACCCCGACGGCTCCGAGCTCGTCGCGAACTGGTACATGCGCGAATCCGATCCGATGAAGCGCTCCTCGTCCGGATTGCCAAAGGTCTACAACAAGTACATCGGACATGACGATAACCGCGATTCCTACATGTCCAACATGCCGGAGACCACCAACATGAACCACCAGATGTTCATCGAGTGGTTCCCGCAGATCATGTACAACCATCACCAGACCGGCCCGACCGGCGCGGTGATTTTTATGCCGCCCTTCCGCGATCCTTTCAACTACAACTTCGATCCCCTCATCCCCTTGGGAGTTGAAGCGGTGGGCACGGCCATGCACACGCGACTTGTCGAGCAGGGCAAGGGCGGCTCCGCGATGCGCAGCGGCTCCAATTACTCCACCTGGTGGAACGGCGGGCTTCGCACCACGGCTTACTTTCACAACATGATCGGCATCCTGACGGAAATCATCGGCGATCCCACACCGATGCAGATCCAATTGGCGCCCGATAAACAATTGCCCACAGGCGACTGGCCTCTGCCGATCGCCCCGCAAACCTGGCACTACCGTGAATCGGTTGATTATGAAATCGAGAACAATCGCGCGATTCTCGACTACGCTTCACGCAATCGCGAGACGCTGCTCTTCAACATCTACCAAATGGGCCACAATTCCATCCAGCGAGGCAGCGAAGATAATTGGACGATCACGCCAAAACGCATTGAGGCCCTTCGCGAAGCCGCAGCCAAAGAAGCCGGCACGACTCCGGGTGGAGGCGGTGGCGGGCGCCGTGGTGGAGGCGGCGGGGCGGCAGCGCAGGGAGGGGACGCGGCCGCGGCGATCATGCTGCCCGGCGGTATCGGACTGCCGACGGTTCCTGCCGACCTTTACAATACCGTGCTGCACGATCCGAAGATGCGCGATCCGCGTGGCTTTATTATTCCGTCGGATCAGGCCGATTTCGCTACCGCGACGAAATTCATCAATACCCTCGAAAAAAATGGCATTGAAGTCGAAAAGGCGTCCTCGCAATTCCAGGTCGCGGACAAAGCCTATCCGGCAGGCTCGTTCGTTGTGAAAACCGCGCAGGCCGGACGTCCATTTGTTATGGACATGTTCCAGTCGCAGGACCATCCCAACGACTTCCGCTATCCCGGTGGCCCTCCGATTCCGCCATATGACATCGCCGGTTGGACGCTCGCCTACCAGATGGGCGTGAAGTTCGATCGCGTGTATGACGCTTTCGACGGCCCTTTCACGCTCGTGAGCGGCATCCAGCCAATGCCTGCCGATTCGGTGGAAGGACCGGCAAGCCCCGCGGGCTATTTGATCAGCCACGAGATCAATAATTCATTCATCCTCGTGAACCGCCTGCTCAAGGCCAACTGTGAAGTGTATTGGCTGAAGTCTTCGGTCCAAGCCGGCGGTCAGCAGATGGGCCCGGGCACGATCTGGGTCCCAGCATCCTCCGCGGCCGCGCCGATCTTGCAGCAGGGAGCCAAGGAACTCGGCGTACCCGTGCAGGCCGTCTCCGCCGCGCCCAGCGGCGACACCTTCAAGATCAAGCCCGCGCGGATTGGCCTCTACGACCAGTATGGCGGGAACATGCCGTCCGGATGGCTGCGCTGGCTCCTCGAACAGTTCGAATTCGCGAACGTCACCGTCGTCTATCCGCAAATGCTCGATGCCGGCGACCTGAAGAGCAAGTTTGACGTGATCGTATTCACCGACGGAGCCTACCGCGCACCCGGAGGCGGCGGTTTTGGCGGGGGCGGCTTCGGCGGCCAGATTTCTCCCGAGCAGGTGCCCGAGGAATATCGCAGTCACATCGGAAGAATCTCCGCGGACAAAACCATTCCGGAGATCAAGAAATTCGTCGAGGCTGGCGGCGCCATAATCACCGTCGGAAGCTCCACGGGTATGGCGTCGTTGCTCGGCGTGCCGGTGGCCGATTATCTCACCGAGATGGGTCCGGACGGCAAGGAGCGTCCGCTGCCTCACGAAAAATTCTACATCCCCGGCTCGCTCATGCGCGTGACCATTGATAACACCGACCCGCTGGCCTACGGCATGCCCAGCACCGCAGACGTGGATTTCGACAGCAGCCCGGTCTTCCGCATGGTGCCCGAGGAAAAAGCAAAGGCGACGACCGTCGCGTGGTTTGCTGCACCGCAGACGCTCGACAGCGGCTGGGCCTGGGGACAGGCATATCTCGACGGGGGCACGGCCATCGCGGAGGCCACCATCGGACGCGGCAAGGTGTTTGTGATCGGCCCGGAAGTGACGTTTCGCGGTCAGCCCCACGGCACGTTCAAGCTGCTGTTCAACGGCATCTTCTACGGCAGCGCGGAGTCCACATCACCGGCGTCTCACGCTTCAGCAGCTTCGAGCGCGGCAAAAACCAGCGTGGCGTCGCACTAAGGAGCGGTTTTGTAGCGCAGGTCGTTCGACCTGCGGTTTTTCGCCGCCGAATGGCACCACCTTGCCGCCGCGCTCGTTTCCACCGACGCGATGCCCTGACGCAGGAAGAGGTAGGGGCGGAGATTTTCCGGGGCGGATCGTGGGCCAGCGCTACAAGAACCGAGGTGTCCGCGGAAGAATGGAATTTGTAGGGCCAACTTTTTACCCTTACAGGGCAGGTGGGCCGGTCGTGGGTCCGCTCAGCGACGGCCCAGCTATCGCACCTGCACGGTCACGTTCTGCGCCTTCGTTTGGCCGTTGCCATCCTCCGCGGTCAGCGTATAGGTCGTATCCTTTGCTGGTTTTAGGATCACGCAGTGGTTCAACGAGGGCCACACCGGCTCGGTCTGCGGCTCGAGCGTCACCTTCTTCGCATTCGAAACGCCGTAGCACAGATGCACATTTTCGCCCCTTTGGACGATCGTCGGCGTGGCATAAAATTGCAGAATTTCGAAACGATTGCCGCCGAGCAGCTCCGCATCCCGCTGGTCCTGCTCGCGCTTTTTCTCCGCCGCCTGCTGCGCAAATTTCTGGTTTTCGTCCCACCGCGAGTAAAAAATCAGACCAACAATCAGCGCCACGCCCAAGACGGCAAACCACGAGTATTTCAGGAAAACGCGGATGCGCGAGCCCGGCTTTTCTTCAGAAGCGTCAAACATGCAAGCTTCCTCCCCCAAACATTCACACATGATTTGATGAAGCTCGGTGGGGACAAGGCGTTGCAATGTATCAGATAGCTTGGCGGGCTTCTGGGCTTGCCACCCTTCGCTGCCAGCGCCGCGAAAATCTTGTTGAACACACCGAGCCGGCTCCAACGGATGAAGCTGTTGTAGGTCGTCCCGGGGGGCCCGTACTCGGCAGGCGCATCGCGCCGCCGCAGACCGTGCCTGATCACGAAGATGATGCCGCTGATGATCTGCCGATCATCAACCCGCGGCACACCATGCGATAATGGAAAATACGGTTCGATCCGGCGCATCTGCATCGCCGACAGCCAAATCAAGTCGCTCATGACGGCGCCTCCTCCCGGCTCCATTGAATCAGCGGATCGATTCGTTGCACAATTACTTCGAACAGCTCACATGGCTTTACGCCACTAGGATTTGCTTTGATGCCAACCCCCTCTATTCTGGTAGCAACGTGGGACAACGGGCTATTCAGCGTCACTGGGGAAATGGTCCATCAAGAATTCGCCAATCAATCGGTTCGCAGTCTGGTGGCCGATGGACGTGGAAGGGTGCTCGCAATTGTTGGCGGGCATTCGCTCTGTCGACGATCCTCTGATGGCGAATGGACTGCGATGGCAAAAAGCGAATTCGATCTTTCATGCTGCGTCCCAATTGGAAACGTTGTCTTTGTCGGAACCGACGACGCACATATCCTGCGCGTTGATCCTGGCGGTGCGCAGCAACGCTTGACGAGTTTTGACGCCGTCGCGGGCCGCGACAGTTGGTACGCAGGGTCGGCGATCATCGACGGCAAGCGGATAGGGCCGCCGCTTGGAATTCGTTCCATGGCGGCGACATGCGACGGTGCCGCGCTTCTGGTTAACGTCCACGTTGGCGGAGTTCCGCGATCAACCGACGCCGGCTTAACTTGGCGGCCCACTATCGATATCGATAGTGATGTTCATCAGGTATGTGCACATCCAACCCGGCCCGACATCGTGATAGCGGCGGCGGCGGTGGGTCTTTGCATTAGTCGCGATGCTGGAGCGACATGGACTATCGAACAGCAAGGACTTCACGCCCATCATTGCTCTGCCGTTGCTTTTGGGAGAAACGACATTTTCGTGTCAGCATCCACCGACCCTTTTGCGACGCAAGGCGCAGTTTATCGACGCCCGATCGACAGCAACGGTCCGCTACAGCCTTTGGGCGGAGGCATGCCGAAGTGGATCGACGGCAAAGCCGATACCAACTGCATCGCGACCCGAGATTCAATGGCCGCTGTGATCGACCGATCGGGATGCCTTTACGTGTCGCATGACGATGGTGCTACGTGGTCGTGTCCATTTGATCGTCTACCTGTTCCGAGCGGGCTTCACATCTGTTGACCTCGTCACGTCACCGCAAGCAGTTTAATGGGTCCTGATCCTAGGTTCTCGTCACCGGCGCCGCTTCGTTTATCATCAGCCAATAGAGGCCCAATTGGCGGGCGGCCTCGGTGAATTCGTTGAAGTCCACTGGCTTGCGGACGTAGCTGTTGGCGCCAAGGCCGTAGCCCTGGATGCGATCCCGCTCCTCGTTGGACGAAGTGAGGATCACGACAGGGAGAAGCTTCGTGCGCTCGTCGGCGCGAATCCGGCGAAGCACGCCGAGCCCGTCTATCTTGGGCAGCTTTAGATCGAGCAAGATGAGCTGTGGCATGATGTTCAAATCGCGCCCGCTGTAGGCCCCCGTGCCGAATAAATAGTCCAGGGCTTCCACGCCGTCGCGCGCGATGATCACCTTGCTTCGGATGCTGTTCTTCTTCAAGGCCCGCAGCGTCAGCAGCTCGTCATCGCCGTTGTCTTCCACCAGCAAAATGATCTTGGTATCCATTTCGGCTCCTCAGTTCCCGTTTTCCGGCAAAGTGAAATAGAACGTCGCGCCGTGTCCAACCGCGCCCTCGGCCCAGATGCGCCCCCCCCCCCCGTGACGGTGGATGATCCTTTGTACCCTGGCCAAACCCACTCCGGTGCCCGCAAACTCGCGTGCCTCGTGCAAGCGCTGGAAGGCGCCGAAGAGCCGGTCTGCATAGGCCGGATCGAAGCCCGCGCCGTTGTCGCTGATGCAGTAGGCAAGCTTTCCAGCATGCTGCGTCTTGCCAAAGTGGATGCTCGCGGATTCACGCTTCGAAGTAAACTTCCAAGCGTTGCCCAAAAGGTTCTCGAGAACAATCCGCAACAGATGTGGATCGGCCTTGGCTTCCAGGTGTTCGTCAATCCGGAACTCCGCCCGGCGCTCCGGCGCCGCTCCTTGGAGTTCGGCGGCGATGGATTGCGCCATGGCGCTCAGGTCGGCCTTTTCCAGGTGAATATCAGCGCGGGCCACCCGGGAAAGGTTCAGCAAATCATCGATCAGCGCACCCATTCGCTGCGTCGCGGTGCGTACTCTCTGGAGATGTTCTTTTCCGCTGGCGTCCAGACTCTGGGCGTGATCTTCCAGCAGGATCGGGCTAAATCCGTCTATGCTCCGCAACGGAGCGCGCAGATCGTGGGAAACGGAGTAGCTGAATGATTCCAGTTCCTCGTTCGCGGTGGCGAGCTTAAGATTGGCGCGCTCAAGCGCATTGTGTTGCCGCTCCAGAGCTTCCTGCACTTTCTTGCGTTCGGTGACGTCCCGGATGGCGCTCGACACCAGCGGGCCGTCTTCCGTGTCCAGAGGGCTCAGGCTGACTTCCGCCGGGAATTCGGTGCCGTCTTTCCGCAGGGCATAAAGCTCGAGGCCCGCGCCCATCGGGCGAGACTTATGGCCGGCGAAGAAATTGCCGCTGCAGTCCGGGTGCGTTCTGCGGAACCGTTCCGGCAGCAGCATCTCTATTTTGTGATGGAGTAATTCATTTCGCGAATAGCCAAACAGCTTCTCGGTTTGCGAATTGATGAGAACGATTTTCCCTTCACGATTTGACGATGACGATCGCGTCGGGCGTTGCCTCCATCAGCTTGTGGAACTTCTCTTCCTCGCGCTTGCGTTCCGTGATGTCGCGATTGCTTTCCAGAATCGCTACCGGTACATCCCCTTGCTTCCGCACCGCCCACCGGCTGGAAATCGTGAGCTGGCCGCCATCGCGCCGGATATGGACCACCTCTCCCTCCCAGGAGCCCGTTTTCAGAAGCTCGGCTTCGATCTCCGCCAGGGGAATGGGAAACACCGTTTGCAGGAGCTGATAGGTTATTTGTCCCAAAACTTCTTCTTTGTGCCAGCCGTACAGGCGCTCCGCCGCCCGGTTCCAGAATATGATTTCGCCCTTCATACTTCGGACCAAAATTGCGTCGTGCGTTAAATCGAGCAGTTCCGCATTTTCTCGATAACGCGATTCGCTGGTGCGCAGCTTGAGCTCGATATCGCGCCGCTCTTGCACTTCCTTATGAAGCGCGGCGTTTGCGTGCATCCATTCATCCAGCCCCGGCAGCTTCAATGCTTCGGGCGCCAGCCGGACCAGCAGGATCGCGGTGGCAATCGAGGCGGCGGCCGTGACCCCCTTGATCGCGCCAGCTAATACTGCGCGTGCTACAGATTCCACACCTCCATCACGTGCGTCATGCCGCAAGCGACGATGAATGCTCCAAAGAGCGCGAACATCCAGCTAAAAGGCAAATCGCGGCGCTTGCGGATGAGCCACACCAGAATCACGGGAATGGCGAAATACGCCAGCGCGATCAGCAGATCGGAGAGCACGTTCAGCCAAACCAAACCCGGATTCCACAAATAACAATATCCATGCGGACGAAAATCGCCCGAACCAAACAGTTGGCGCAAGAAACCCATTGCGTCTCTTTCTCGCGCAGCAGTCGCCGCACCAAGGAAATATGCCTTTATTGGAAGAGCGCTCGTCCGGGCCGGACGGGCGTTTGGAAGGGTGATTCCAACCTACGCGACGCCTGCGCCCATGTCAATATGCTCGCTGGGCGCGGTTGTGCGTTTTGGAACTCGCCGTCGTTTCTGTATGATTTCATGCGTGGACGTTTTGAATGACATCGAAGTCCGCGTACTCGGTTCCCTGATCGAAAAGGAAATCACCACGCCCGAGTACTACCCGCTTTCCTTGAATGCGCTCGTCAACGCCTGCAACCAAAAATCGAATCGCGATCCCGTGATGAGTCTCGATGAGGATTCCGTCAGGCAGGCATTGCGCACCCTGAAAGAGAAGGAATTGGCGGGACCAGCCGACACCAACGACAGCCGCGTGACCAAGTACGGACATCGCCTCGCCGAAGCTTTCAACTTCGATCGCCGCGAGATCGCCATCCTATGCGTGTTGTCGCTTCGCGGTCCGCAGACACCTGGTGAGCTGCGCAGCCGCACCGAGCGCATGCACAAGTTCGATGACCTCAGCGAGGTGCAGTCCGGTCTGCAGCGGCTGATGAAGCGTGAGCCGCCCCTGGTGAAGGTCCTTCCCCGAGAGCCCGGCACGAAAGAGGCGCGCTACATTCATCTGCTTTCGGGTGGTGGGGATATTTCACAGCAGCCGCCCGCGCGTGAGGAGCCAACCGGTCCGGCGTCGGCAGCTTCCGTCAGCATCGCGCACCTGGAGGACGAAATCGCCGCCCTCCGCGACGAAGTAGCCGAGCTCAGACGCCAGCTCGACGATTTCCGCAAGCAATTTCAATAGCATCTCTCGCCGCCCGCATTCGGCAAGCTGAGCACCGTCAGCGCCGCGAACACCGAACGCTGCGTTTCGTCCCACGCGCCTTCTTCTTTGCTGGCCCAGCCTCCCGCAGCTTGGCCTGCACTCTCTTCGGGAGCTTTGCCAGCACCAGCTCGTGAGCCTGCCGCAACAACCGCTGCACCTCGGCGCGCGGCAATGCACTCTCGGTCTCGATAGCCACCCAATAGGCCCGCGCCAGGTAGGGTGCGGGAATAACGCCCGGCCGCTCCACCAGTTCGGCAAATTCCTCGGGTGTGCACTTGCAGGTAAGCCATACCCGCGCCGGCTCGAGCGGCGTCACCGCAAACATCTTCCCACCGACCTTAAACACAAGGTCGCTTCCCCACTGGATTTGCTCGGTGGCACCGCTGAGCGAAAGGCAGTGCTGCCGTACCCATTCAATATCCATGCGCGCAGCCTACCGCGAGCATTCCCTGTGAGTCGAGCCGAAAGCGGCTGCGAGGTGGGCGCCTGGAGCACGCGTACTGCGCACACCGCCCATCACTGTCCTCTCCGGCCCCCTAGGCCAGTGCCAAAATGGCGATACCTGTCCCAGTGGACCATTGCCGCCGCTCAAAATTGCCCTCTAAGATTATCTTAATGTCCGGGTTCTACCAGCCCGGATCCCTGTGAGCATTGCATGAGCACCGACATCAAAGTCACGTCGGCCCGCGCCTTTGTGCGCAGCCTCAACATTCTGCTCAAATTCGCGCGTCTCTACGGGTTCGACCATCCCCGCACCAATGAGCAGTTTCAGGCCGCCTGGACTGAACTGCGCGGCGCCATGCCCACCGCCGCCACCGCGGGCCTGCTGCTCGGCGCGGTCGGTGACAAGCTCTTGGTGGACGGCATGCCGATTGGCAGCTCGCAGGCCGAGCGCAGCTTCGCGCAGCTCTTGGGTTCGGCCGGTATCGCCAGCCTCTTCTTCAGCCGCGAAGTCACCGAGGACGACCTCCAGCGCTTGGCCCGCAGCTTCCCATCCGGCAGGGCCAAGCCAGCCGAAATCGCTGCTCAAATCAAGGGCGCGCTCGAAGGGTCCGCGGGAATTCGCATGAACGAAATCCGCTTCGTCGCCGAGGATTCCTCGCTCTCGGAAGTGCGCACCGCCGCGCAGCTCACCGCGCAGACCTTGGGCGCCGGTGCGGAAGAATTGAAATCGTGGCTCACCGATCCGCAAAAACTTCTCCAGCTCATCGCCGCGGCGCAGGGCACGGAAGCAGGCGGCGGTGGCGAGGGCACTGGTCATGGCGGCTCGGGCAGTTCCGGCGGAACAGGTGGCGGAGGCAGCGGAACAGGCGGCACAGGCTTAAGCTCGGGCGGCTCGGGTTCCGGGGTCGGAGGTTCCCTCGCGGTACGCGGCAGTTCCGCGCCGCGCGGCGGCTCCGGTGGATCGACCGCGCTTTTCGGCGTCGGCGAAGAAGATCTCGTCAATGTTCTCAAGGCGCTCACGCGAATCGGCAGCCAGATGCATGGCGAAGCCGCGGGCGTGGGAACGGCAACCGCGGTAACGCAGGAAATCTCCAACTTGCCCGCGAACAATCGCGATCTTTTGCGCCAGGCGCTTGCGGGTCTGGCCGCCCAGGGAGATGCTCTGCGTCCCGATCGCGCCATGCTTGCGAATTTGGCCGAGCATCTGGCGATTCGCTTTGCGCTTGACCGCTACGAACGCGGCGAAGTCAAGGTCAACGCCGTGCGCCAAATGCTCGAGCGCATGAACAAGGAAATTGACGCGCTCCGTTCGATCCTCAACGAGCACGAAGAAAAAATGGCCGAGGCCGGCTTGCAAGTGGACTCTCATACCGAGCTGATGGATCGCCAGTTCTGGGCGTCGGTTCCCGATACCGGCAAGCGCAGCGTCCTGCTCAGCGGCGAGGCCTGGTGCATACCGGCGCGCAATATCCGGAGTTATTTGCAGGAATTGATCGAGCGCGGAGACGCGCTGCTGGCCGGCCAAATTCTTGCGCGCTATTCCGCCTGCATCAATAGCGAAGACGCCGAAGCGCGCCGCCGCGCAGCCATGGGTTTGGGCGAGCTCGCCGACCTCTACGCATCCGATAACAGAATTCTAATCAACGCAATTCGCCAAACCGGCATGCAGCTCACTTGCGAGCGCGACACCGAGTTGCAAACGCTGGTCAACGCCACTTTCGTCCGGCTCAGCCAGGAGGCGGCCGCCCGGCATTGTTACATCGCGTTGCAGCAGGTGCTGACGTCGCTCGAAGCCGTGGACAATCAGCGGCCCGCGACGGCGCTGGCCGTCCGCCCGCGCCTCGGCATCGAAGAGCGCCTCCCGGAATTTCTCGACGAAGCCATTCGCGAGGATCATTTCCCCGAAGGTCTGCCCGAAGTTCTGCGCCTGATGCCCGAAGTCGCCATCACGCAAATCGAGGCGCGCTTCCATCGCGCCGGGCATCGCGTTTCGAATGACCGTCTCTGCGAACTCGCGCGCGCCGTGGGTCCCGAAGTCACCGTGCGCTTGAACGAAACTCTGCGCGTCGGCCCGCCCGTCGTCGCCGTGGAAGCGGCCAAGCTCCTCAGCCGCCTGGACCCGGCCGCCGTCGAGCAGTGGCTTCCGCCGCGCCTTCCTGAGTGGCCGCTCGGCGCGCAAGATCGCTTGCTGCGCGTGCTGGCCGCTGCGGGAGCGCCCCAACGTGGCATGTTGTTCCTCGCGCTGTATAGCGCCCTCGATCCGATGATCCGCGCGCTCGCCATTGAAGAAATGGGAATGAGCGGCGACGAAGCCGTTGTCCCGCGCCTCCTACAACTACTCGAAACGGATTCCGCGGAACCCGGCTCGGAATTTCTGCGCTTGAAAACGATGGAAGCGCTCGGCCGCCTGCGTGCCGTATCCGCTGCGCCCATGCTCCAGCGGATCGCGGAAGAGCGCCGCGCCTGGCGCTGGGCCTGGCCGGAAGAGCTGCGCATCGTGGCGTTTCAGTCCATGCAAAAAATTGACCCTGCGTGGGCGCAGGAAAAAGAGTCGCGCCTCGGCTTCGATTCCTGGCAAACAATTCAGGCCGCCGTTGACCCCACTCCCGAAGTGCCGTGGTATCGCCAGCGGCGCTATCAGCGCATTCGTCTGGACGAGCCGATTACCGCGCTCGTCACCAGCGAGACCGAGGAATACCGCCTTGAGATCAAGGGTATAAATCTTTCCGGCGGCACCGGCCGTTGTGAACATCACGTCCTGCCCGGCACGCGCGTTTCGCTGAAGATCAGCCTCGGTCTCCGCGCCATCCGCATAGATGCGCTCATGCGCGACGTCCGCACCACCGGCGTCAGCTTCGAAATCCTCTCGATGGATCTCGAAGATCGCAACCGCCTGCGCAAGCTCCTCGCCGGCCAAACGCAAGCCGCGGTGATGACCCCCGCCTGACGGCTTGCCGTCGGCCCAGGCCGCCGTAGCTTTAGCGAAGGCGGCTTGCATTCCACTTCCTCAAAAGATTAAGCTCCAGGCGCAACATCGGCTTCGCGTCTCGCGATATCGAATAACTGCACGTCTAGCTGTACGTCAGGATCGGAGGCTGCATGAAGAAGCGGTCCGGAATCCCCGTGGTAGCGCTGTTCCTTGCTTTTCCGTTGTTGCTTTCTTCACCATTGATCGCCCAGCAGCGTGGCGCCAAAGGCGGCGCGCAACAACAGCCCGCCGCAGCGCAACACGCCAGCGCGCCAAAGCAGCGCACCGCCAATCCGCCGGTAGGCGGCGGCCACATTCCCGCGCGCGGCCCGGCGCCCTCGCGCACAGCTGCCAAACCAGCGGCTGCTCCCAAGGGTGGAGCTCCTGCCCAAGGCGGCGCTCCCGCGAGGGCTGCTCGTACCCCGGACCAGCCGGGCCATCCCGCTGCTCCTCACGTGGACGCCGGCACGGATCGCTGGGTCGGCCACGACACAGGCAAGAACAATCCCACCTATCGCCTCGCTCAACCTTGGCAGCACGGACATTTCCCGGGCCAGATCGGCGCCAGTTACGTCTACCGGCTTGGCGGCGGAACACGTGACCGCTTCCTCTTCAACAACTTCTACTTCAGCGTGGCGGAGGCCGATTACGACGACTGCGCCGACTGGCTCTGGGATAGCGACGACATCGTGCTCTACCCCGATCCCGACGATATAGGCTGGTACCTCGCCTACAACGTCCGCCTCGGCACTTACGTCCACATACAATATTTGGGCCCAAGCTAGGACGACAGAGGATAGTCTCGCAGCAGAAGAATCGCTTTACAGAAGCCCGCCGCGCGGCTCATACCAGCGGCGGGCGTTTTCTTTTTGCCAGCCGCAACCCCCGCTCAAAACCCCAAGAAAGACACTCGATACCGCACCAAGAATAAGTAGCACAGGCACTCCTGCCTGGTGCAGAGCCAGGGACCTGCAGCCGAGGTCGCCGCAGTTAAAACAAACCGATTGTCATTCTGGGGAAATGCCGAGCGCATTACTCGGCACGCCGCGAAGAATCTGTGTGCTGAATCCACATCCGTGTAGAATGCGTTGGCGCGCGCTCCCTGTGTGAATTCACCGAGCGCACATTCGCTACGCTCAATGCCGGCACTTGGTGCCACGAGGAGGATGCCACGATGAGAACCAACTACCCAGCGGTGGTTGTTTGCGCGATCCTTTACTGGCTGCTTGGAGGGCTCTGGTACGACCTGTTGTTCAGCAAGCCGTGGATGGCGCTCGAACACATGAGCGAAGCACAAGCGAGTTCCGCGAATCCGGTCTGGATCTGGCCGTTCATCCTCACGTTTCTTTTGAATCTCTTGATCGCGTTTACCCTCGCGCAAATCTGCATCTGGCGCAATGCGAACACCGCCGCGCGCGGCGCCGCGATCGGCACGGTCTTGTGGCTTGGGATTGTCGGCCCGATTGTTTACACCACCTATATGTTCGAAATGCGGCCGAAGCAACTATTCGCGATCAACGAATTTTACCCACTGGTAGGCCTCTGCCTGATGGGCGCGATCCTAGGCGCCTGGAAGAAAAAGCCCGCGTAGAGCAGACGAGCAGCATTTCTTACTCCTTGCGTCGTGCAATTCGTAGCGCGCACGTGATCGTGCGCCCCACGCATCGCCGTCACACGCGAGTTTTCTCCATCTGCCAATTTGAAAATTTGCCGAACTGCGCCTTGCCCGGCGGTTGGTCACTTCGTCGCGTCGCCTTGCTCTATGTAGCGCCGCGCTTCAGCGCGGCACGGCCTTCTTCCCCTCCCGCTTCCACGGAGGGATCCACATCTCCTCCACAGAACGTCCCAGCATTGCCCTCCCAATATCTGTAAACGACCCCAAGAATGGATAGTTCATCGGGGAACGACACAGCCCCTTCCGAACGTAGTTGTCGCGGCCCAGCCGGATGTTCTTGCGCGTGAAACCAACAGCCATACGCAACTCTTGCTTATGCAGCGTCATGCAGCGCCGTGCTTTAGCCCGGCACCCGCCTGCCCGACGGCACCGTGCCGCCCATAAGGGGCGGCGCTACATATACCATACGGTTATCTTAACGCCCATATATGTCGCGATAGAGTCTCCGTGGAACGCCGGCCACGTTAACACCGGTTGCCTTCACGTCCGTGTGTAGCGCCGCGCTTAGCGCGGCACCCCTCGGCTTTGGCTGTCATTCTGAGGCCCGCCGCGGCGGGCCGAAGAATCTGTGTGACGAATTCGCATCCGCGCAATTCGCCGCACGAACGTCACCGCACGCGGGCTTTGCTTCTATGGTCCTGCCTTTGTAGCGCGGGTCGTTCGACCCGCGGCTCTTCTCCGCCGCCCCACCGCGTCACGGTGCCCCACGTCTCGCCGTCACACGTGGGTTCCGTCCGCCTCACTATTCGGAAATTTGCCACGAACTTGTGGCCCGCCCCGCTCTGATGCGGTAAGGGGCTTGCCCTGACGCCAGAAGGGGTAGGGGCGGGGCCTTTGGCGGCCGTTCGGCAACGCGTCTCCCCGCTCCGCCCATGTAGCGCCGCGCTTCAGCGCGGCAGCCTTCGCCTTTAGCTGTCGTTCTGAGGCCCGCCGCGGCGGGCCGAAGAATATGTGCGATCAATCCGCATCCGCGCAATTCACCGCACGCGGTAGTCCGTTTAGACGTTTACTTCGGCCACGCAAGACAACGTGTCTTGGTTAGAGCGGTCGCCACACCTCGCCGGTTCCTACGGTGCTACATTGCTATCATGGACTCCACTATGACGCCCCCCCCAGAGGTCCTTCTCGACAGGTTCTTTAGAAGTGGACGTCACACGGATCCCGACACATACCGAGGCAAGCAAGACTTGGGCCGGCTGGAGCCTAGTCTAGGGTCACTGCTAATTAACGTTCAAGATGCTCTTAACGAAGAATTGAGCCACCCACCAAATACGTTTGCGAACGGACGCTGTTCTAAATTCCATTTCGACTATGCGGACGCGACGTGCCCGAATGCTCTGGCCTTCGAGCATGGAGGATATGCTTTCATTGTTGTCACCATGCCACTTGTCACGGCGCTCTGGCACACGTGCGATCACCTTAGTCGGGCAGGTCAGGTGACGGAGCTTCTCAACTTGGTAGCATCGGACCAACAGCGCGAGGCGATCGCCGCAGTGTTGTTCACTACTCAGCTAGCTTTCGTGGTAGCGCATGAATTTGCACATCATGACCGCGGACACTTTCCGCATCCAGATTCCCCAGCAAACGTTTGGATGGAGATTATGCCGGGGAGGACGGCCGGCTCATTAAGACTGCAGGCGCAGGAGGTTGATTCTGATGGGTGGGCAGTATACTTGGTTTTGTCTCACTTGATGCTGGGCCAGCGGCGCGAGGGGACTCGAGATCTCCTAAACCTTCAGGCTGCCATCGACAACTCCGCCGATGAGATTCTGCTGTCATCGTTCATACTCGCCATAGTTGCTGTCCTCTCCGTTTTCCCGCGAGATGTCTTCGACAAGTACACGCTTAGCCGGCTCACGCATCCACCTCAAGCAGCCAGAATGAACGAAATCATGCGTAACGTGCGGAGTTGGTGCCAACAAAATCGACCAGCGCTTGGCGCCTGGATGACTCTGGAGCGATTCCAGGGACTAATGCGCGCAGCGCGGCAGGCCATATCGGAATCGAATGTTTCAGGCGACTGGAGTCAGCAGACTGAATTTTTCTTGACCGAAGCAGGTGCTGAATACTTCAGGCAGCTCCATGAAGAGGTCATCTTGCTGATGGGCAACGGCAGATCGGCGACTGTGGTCGCAATACGTTAGTTGCGCGATTCCCGTCACAGCATACGAGAACAGTCGAAGAGAAAGCTACCAGGGCTAATAGTCAGTGCAAAGAAGCCGCGATTGCATCGATTTTGTTCTTCGCCGTTATCAAATCATCTCTCAGTTTGAGCGCCCTTTTTGTGGTTGCTGGCAGGTTCGCCATGCCAAGCGGTATCGCTGCCCTCTCCGCGCTGAGACCAAGCAGGCGCGAATGCAGGCGAAGGCGGTCCTCGAGAAGGGGTTTTACCATCGCGCGGTCCGTGTCGCACTGAAGATTGTCATAAACTGAGAGCAGATCGGCTACGGCGCGGAGATAATCGGCTCCGTTGCTAGCAGTTTCGCTCAGCAGTTGGAGCTTCGCGGCATCTGGAGAACCTAGTTGGCCTAGCTTCATAGGATCGAAAGGATTGTCATCGGACGTCTGCAGTGCTAGTTTCGCCGCGTAAAGAGCGCGCACATCTGCGTCCGACTTCGGAAGCAGGTCCTCCTCCTGTCCGCCCACTTGCGATGGAAATACAGCCAAAAGAGCAACGCCAAAGATCGCCAGCACAATCAGCGAGCTCTTTCGCAGACTTGGTCTGATCTCCACGATTGCCTCCGCGAACTCGGACGAAACCGTAACCTTCTTGAATCTTAATCTTGTAAGTAAGCCGTCGCCGGAGGAACCAATCTTGCGAAACTTGTACCGTCTCAGCCAGGCCCACGGCACATGCCCGCTTTTCTCAACGGGCGCTAGGAAGTCTTCCGCTCAGTTTACTATAGATAAACCATCTCGCCGGCGGTACAATATGGGTGGCATTGGGGATCGGGCCGGCTCGTCGCCTCGCACGCGTCATGTGCATGTCGCAGCACAACATGAAGCTCTAAGCCCTTTGTTTTCAGTATCGGGGTCGCATTTTCGCGCAATGCGCATTTCTTAAGCCCTTTGCCTGCTGTCACTTGCGCATATCGTCTCCCGCAAGTCCAACCCCTGCCGCATTTACAAGAAAATACGGGGGGTGGGGGGCGGCGAAAATCATTTTCGTTTTCGCCGTGGGTCTTCCGGGTGCGGCATCCCTTGCGATTTTCAAGGGCGCGAGTTTTGAGCTTTGATGTAGGGCCGCGCGGACCGTGTTTCAACCCACGCAACGCCGTGAGCGGGAATCTGGAGAATTCGGTACAATAAAAAGCCCGTGCTTACCGTCAACAATATCACTATGCGCTTCGGCGGCAGGATCCTCTTTGAAGAGGTCACCTGCTCGTTTTTCCCGGAGCGCCGCTACGGAATCACCGGTCCCAATGGAGCCGGCAAAACCACGCTGATGAAAATCCTCGCCGGCGAGCTTGAGCCGACGAAGGGTGACGTCACCCGTCCCAAGAAAATGGGCATCCTGCGGCAAGACCAGTTTGCCTTTGACCAGTTTCGCGTGATTGATACCGTGATCATGGGCAACACCGCGCTGTGGAAGGCGCTCCAGGAGCGCGACGCGCTCTACGAGAAACCGCACGAGCAGCTCACCGATACAGACGGCATGCGCCTCGGCGAACTCGAAGGCACCGTCGGCGAAGAGGGCGGCTACACCGCCGAAGCCGATGCCGCGATCCTGCTCGTGGGCCTGGGCGTGGAAGATTCGCTCCACGAGCGCAAGATGAGCGAGTTGCAAGGCGGGCAAAAAATCCGCGTGCTGCTGGCGCAGGCGCTCTTCGGCAATCCCGCGGCGTTGCTGCTGGACGAGCCCACGAACCACTTGGACCTCGATTCCGTTCACTGGCTGCAGGATTATCTCTGCGAATATCACGGCATCCTGATCGTGATCTCGCACGACCGCCATTTTTTGAACAGCGTCTGCACGCAAACGGCTGACATTGACTACCAAACGGTGATCATGTATCCCGGCGGGTATGACGACATGGTCCTCGCCAAGATGCAGATTCGCTCCAGCATCGAAAAGGACAACGCGCAGCGCGAAAAGAAGATCGCGCAGCTCAATCTTTTTATCGCGCGCTTCGCTGCCGGCACGCGCTCCTCGCAGGTAACGTCGCGCAAAAAGGAAGTCGAGCGCCTCCAAACCTCCGACCTCGCTAGGTCAAACATTCAACGGCCCTACATCCGCTTTGAAATGGACCGCGCTTCGGGCCGCCATCCGCTGGAATTCAAAGGCCTGTCAAAGGCGTATGACGATGTGAAAGTGATCGCCGGATTCGGCGCGAGCATCGAGCGCGGCGAAAAGATCGCGCTGATGGGACGCAACGGCGCGGGCAAGACCACGCTGCTCAAATCACTGCTGCGCAATGCGCCGGGTCACCTCGAAGACGCCGACAAACAGTTCGCCGTGGATCACGGCAAGGTCACCTGGGGACACGAAGTGGCCGTCGGCTATTTTGCGCAGGATCACGCCGACAGCGTCACGCAGGCCAAAAAAGGCATGACGGTGATCGAATGGCTGCACCAGTACGATCCGCGCGCGTCACAAGAAGAGTTGCGCAGCCTGCTGGGCCGCATGCTTTTCAGCGGTGAGGACGCCACCAAGCAAGCTCGCGCGCTAAGCGGGGGCGAAACGGCGCGGCTGATTTTCTGCCGGCTGATGCTGCAAAAGCCCAACGTGCTGGTGCTGGACGAACCGACCAACCACTTGGACCTGGAATCCATCAACGCGCTCAACATCGCCCTGCAGAAGTATGACGGCACCGTCCTGCTGGTGACGCACGACCACGACGTGATTGACGAGGTCGCCACGCGCATCTGGCATTTTCAGGGCGCCGGCAAGATCGAAGACTTCAAGGGCCCCTACTCCGACTACGTCACCTACGCGCAGCAAAAAGCTTCGTAGCATTTCCGCAAACAGTTGCCTCGCTTTGCCCGGACTCGCAAACTTCCTTTTCGCCTCGCCGTCCCGTTACTGCATTTTTAGGAATTGCGGCAAGCTGTCTGCCGCGCGTCCCAGCGCGCGCGCCAGATCGAGCTTCGCGATGTTGTGCGCGAAGACTGCGTCCACATAATCCTGCTCGGCGCTCGCGAGCGATTCTTGCGACTGGACGACTTCTAGGTTGTGCGTCACTCCTGCCTCGAACCGCATCCGCGATTGGTTGAGCGTCTCCTGCGAGAGCTGGACGTTCTTCTGGGAGAGCTCAACCTGGCTCGTCGCGGCCTGCAAGTCCAGATAGGCGTTGCGCACGTCGGCTTCGATCTGGCCCTTCAGGTCTTCGAGCTCGGCGCGGCGTTGCGACAGCGCGGCTTCGGCCTGTTCGATATCGCCTCCCGTGCGGCCGCCCTGCCAGATCGGCACGCGCAGCGTCGCTGCCGCGGTGTAGGTTGTACGCGCCTGCGCCGGGTTTGTGCCGATCTCGCCGACATCGCCGTTCACGGAGAGGGAGGGCAGGCGTTCCGCGCGCGCCGCCGCGAACGATCGTTCGGCGGCGTGGACCTGAGCGTCGGCGGCCTTCAGGTCCGCGCGCTGGTCGTAAGCCTGCTTCAGCGCGTCTTCCACAGTGAGTGCCGGCAGCGGGGAATAGGGCACGTCGTCGGTGATGTCATATTGATTCGTCGCCGGTAACCCCACGAGGCGCGCCAGAATAATCTTCTTCTTTGCGACGTCATTTTCGAGGGTGACCAAACGCTGCTGCTGCGTGAGCGCCTGGACCTGGCTCTGATTCGCGTCGATCGGCGGAACCTTTCCGCTTTGGTATTGAAGCTGGGTTTCGTTGAAGAGACGATTGGCGGTGTCAAGTTGCGCGTGGGCGGAAACCACGCGAGCCTCTGCCGCGATCACTTGCAGATAGGCTCCGCCGACCGCGAGCACCACCAGATCGCGCGCGTCCAGCGCGGCGAATTGGTTCGCGCGCAGCGTTTCCTTCGACGAACGGTAATTGTTCAGTGCGGTAAGGTCCGCCACCGTTTGCGTCATGGAGGCGCGAAAATCAACGTAGCTGAAAGGACCCACGACCGAGGGAATCGAGAATCCGGGGATCGGAACGCTCAAGCGGAAGCCGAACGTCTTCAGGTTGACCTGCTCGATAGTCTCCGCGATGTCGCCATTGATATTCGGCAGCAACGCGCTGCGCGCGACCCTGACTTGGCCCTCCGCTTGGCGCGCCGCCAGCGACGTGCCGATGCCGCCGAGGTTGTAAGCAATGGCGCGCTGGACCGCCTCATGCAGAGACAGCTTACCGGAGAAAGGCATCTTCGCGGCGCTGTTGGTGCTTCCGGTGAAGGCGCCGGACACCTGAACCGTGGGATTCAGCGTGTTGACGCTGGAGGTGGTGCCCGCAACCGGCGATTCCGCGGTGGTCACCGATCCGCTTTGGGCGGAGCGCCCTGAAAGCGGAAGCGGCGCGGCCTGCGACGTGCCGCCGGACGACGCGCTTTGCGCGGATGCGCTGCTGGCGAAAATCGCCACGGCGACGGCAACAATCGCGATGGTAACGGCGGAACGAACGAATAATTTTCTTGGCCCTGTCATTTTTCTGAACCATACCTTTCCGTTTCGTTGAGCTGGCGGAAGCGCTTGCTCAGCGTTGTCTGACTCTAGAGTCCGGTGCGACAGGTGAGTTTATCAGGCGAGGGTTATGGCGAGAATGGTGCGCGGTGGATGGTAGTGGAGTTTTAACGGAAGATGACAGGCTGGGAGGAGGCGGCGAGTTTGCCGGTGACGGCCTCTTGCGTGACAGTGCGGAGGCGGTAGGAGCCGGCGGGGGCTTGCAGGTCGAGAGAGCCGTTGATGCCGGAGGCTTCGAGGCGAGCAAAGGAATCATCCTTGAGGGCACGATCAATTTCGCCTTGTTTGCCAGCGACGAAATTTCCGTTGGGGCCGAAGAGAGCGACGACGAAATTAAGCTGCTGGACTTCGCGGTCTTTCTGTTTCTGGAATGAAAGCGGCTTGAGGTCTACGTGAACGGTGACGGACAGTTCGGCGGACCCAGCAGAAGATTTGAGCCAATGCGAGGTAACGGTCGCGGGAAGTTCCGCGAGGCTTTCTGACTTTGTTACTTCGCGATCCAATTTTTCTTCTTGGGTGGGACGCGAGGCTTCTTCTTTCGTGGGGGCGAAGTACCCTTTTCGTGCCTGGATATTAAAGTGCTTTGTTGAAGTTAGTTCCACTTTCAGCGTGTGAAACTGCCCATCCGTTTCCATCTTCTCGGGCGAAAAACCCAAGACATAGCGAAGTTCCGGCTCGAGGGCCATTTTGCTGAGCGCACTCGAGAGATCATTGTTGTTATGGAAGAACTCGCCCCCGGTCGCGTCGGCGAGAGTGGCGAGGGCATCGTTCAGACCCGCGCGCTGCTCGAGAGTGATCTGGTGTTCCGCGGGTGTCGAAGGGGGCGGAGTACCCAGCGGGCCGCCGACCGGTTCGGTCTCCAGCAGCTTGGCATCAAGCGAGTTGATCATCACTCCTGCGCGCAGGGCATCGTCCACGACACGGTCCTGCTGCGCTTGCAGCGTCACTGTCAGGAAGCCCGAGGAAGCGAGCATCAAGATGCGGCGCCCCGGCATCTGGCCGAGGTATCGAATTACCCTCCTAAGCGCGAGAAGCGTCTGGGTTGAGTAGGTTTCCGCTGCAATGAGGGTGCTTTCCGACTCCGCGATCGCCGTGTCGCAGCAACTGTTCTCGTCCTGACAGAGTCCACATGCAGCGACATGCCCCATCGCAGCTTGTACTGCTGGCGATGGCTGCACGTGCTCGGTTGAAGCCTGGTAGGCCAAATAGGGGCCAAGCCGCATTCAAGGCCCTTTTCGGACATTTTAGTCTGGGGCGCAAGGCTGTGAAGCGTTGCGAGGAGTTTGCTTTTGTCGTTGGTGAAATCCAACGCCTAGGTGAGTGAGGTGGTGAAGATCCCGGTGCGAACGTTGGGATCCAGGCCGCGCGCAATGAATTTCTCGGCGGCTCGCCTGGCAAAGGCAAATTGCGGCGGAGCCATCGCGTAATCATCCAAAAACAGCGCGATGTATTGCGGGCGCGCAATTTGTGTAACGGGGCTTGATCCACTGGGAGGCGATGCCGACGCTCCAGACGCAGGGTGTGGCGCGTCGTGGGCCGCAGAAGAACCAGCAGGCTCGGAGGTTTCCATGGAGAAGAATGAAATGGGCTGCGGCTTGCCTTTATCGAAGAGACGGAAGTCGGTTTGCTGCAAATCTCGAACGGGGCGCCCGGCGTTGTCTCGCACGACCACGCCGACCTCGACCATGTTCGTTTGGACGCGCAAAGTAGCGCGGTGCGGAACATATGGGCTGCTCGAGACCCGCACCTCGTCGGGGGCGATGCCTTGCTGAGGTTGAGCGAAGAGCGCGACAGTGCCCGCGAGGACGCAGAGGAGGAGCGATAAAACGGGCAAGCGTAAAGAGTTTTGTAGGCCCGTACGAGGCATAAACCTCGGTCCCTTCCTTGTCTGGGCTAGGTATAATGTAGGTAAACTGCGAAGTCAACACTGGAGTTTGGGAGCTGGGAAGTGCTTCTCGGAGCCAAAGGTTTTGGACTGATCGTGGTATGGTCGCGACCTTGCTTGCGCGCGAACGGATTGGAGCAACGCACCTTCTCTATGTGCGCGGCCTTGTCATTTTGTGAACCATACGTTTGCCGTTTCGTTGAGCGGGCGCCCGAAGCGCTCGCTATAGATGGAGTTAGACAGGCGGATGCGAATTTTTCACACAGATCCTTCGTCGCGAACGACGCTCCTCAGGATGACAACGCTCTTATAGGTAACGCCTCACGATAGAACCGAACTATTTGTGAGAGAGCGGACGGCTTTTAGACGCTTTCGCGGGGCTTCTCCTTGCGAACGAAGGTAGTGTCCTGTTTGGGTTCGGCATCGCATTCGATCGCGATAGTGGTGATGGGGTAGTCCGGGGCTTCGTGGGGGAGCCCGGTGAAGCGCACGCGGAAGCGGTCCTGCACGAAGCTGACGTTGGCATTTGTGGCGTAAAGCCGCGCCGATTTCACCTGGCACATCAGGCCTGAGAGCGCAACCGTTTCGCCAGGCCAGAAATGAACGTGCATGAAAAGCGTGTTTCCCTTGCGCGTGAAGCTCGCGTAGTCGGAGTCCTCCGGCTGGCATAAGCCGGACTGAATCACCGAGTCGCCGTTGCGGCGCATCCACTGGCCGACTTCGCTGAGCACGCGGACGGAATCATCGGGGACGGTGCCATCGGGGCGCGGTCCGACGTTGAGCAGATAGTTGCCACTATCGCGAGTGCAGGCGATCAGGTTTTGAATTACACGGCGCGAACTCTTCCAATCATCGTCGGTGCGCTGATAACCCCAACTGTCGTTTAACGTCATACACGATTCCCAGGCGCGGCCGTTTTTGGCCGCAGTGATTTCCTGCTCGGGAGTGGAGAAATCGCCCGGGAGCTGGTTCCGATTGTTGACAATGATGTCCGGCTGTAGCTCGAAGACCATCTTGTTCATGCGCTCGGATTCCCAGCCGGCGGCATCGAGCGGCCAGGCGACGTCATACCAGAGAACGTCTACTTTGCCGTAGTTGGTCATCAATTCGCGGACCAAGCCGTGGGTGTATTCGACGAAACGCTTGCGCGCGTCCGGATCGGTCTCGCATTTTGCGCCGTCGGGGTGGTGCCAATCCATCAGCGAATAATAAAAGCCGACGCGCAGGCCTTCGGCGCGCGCCGCTTCGACGTATTCGCGCAGAAGATCGCGGCCGGGGCCTTGCTTGGGGGCGCAATAGTTAGTGAGCTTTGTATCGAAATTGCAGAAGCCCTCGTGATGCTTCGAGGTCATCACCATGTAGTGCATGCCGGTATCGCGCGCGATTTTCGCCCATTCGCGGGCGGCATTTGGCTTCGGCTTGAATTGCAGCGCATACGGCGCATATTCGGAAACCGGGATGCCTTCATCTTCCATGACCCATTCGTGGCGGCCGAGGACGCTGTAAACGCCAAAATGGATGAACATGCCGAAGCGAGCCTGATGCCACCATTGCATGCGGCGCTCGCGAGTGTCGTCACCGGGCAAGGGGTGCGATTGGTCCGGGGGCGTGGCGGCCTGCGGCGTGGCGGCGGTTAGCACCGTACTGCGCAGGGGCAGCGCGACGGCGGGCAACGCACCGGCGGCTACGGCCGAAGCGGCGCCGGCGATCCAATCGCGGCGCGTGATTCCGTTTCGATTCATGACGTGGTTCCTCTCTTTCGCGACGTGCTACGAGATAAATTTCTTTGCCTCGCCTTACGGTGGCGAAGCGGGTTCAATCTTCCAGCTTGAAAATTCTTTCCATCAGCAGCCATTTTTCGCCGGGCTTCGCTTGCGGCAACGGTTGCTGAAATTTCCACATCAGGCGCTCCCATTCCTGCACTTTCGGATTTGTGCGATCGGCTTCGGATTTTGCGTCGAATGCGAATCGGGCGCTGACTTCCATGATCATGAAGAGGCGGGCGCCGAGGAGGTAAATTTCCATGTGCTCGACGCCGGAATCGCGAATGCTTTTCTTGATCTCCGGCCAAACCTGCGCGTGATGGCGCCTATATTCGCCGATCAGCGCGGGATCGTCTTTCAGGTCGAGAGTCAGACAATAGCGGCGAGGGGCGCTCACTGTGCCTCCATTCACTGTGCCTCCATGGTAAGGCCTTCGAGGGGCGGCGCATTTTCCGCGGACGAGGGTTTGTAACCGCTCGTGGCGAAGTAGAGGATGTACGCGTAACAGAGCAAGGGCACGATGAAAGCGGTCTGGATGCTTGAAGCGTCCGAAATGCGCCCCATGATCGCAGGGAAGACGGCACCGCCAATGATCGCCATCACGAGAAACGAAGAGCCGCGCTTGGTGTAGGCGCCAAGGCTCTTGATGCTCAACGCAAAGATCGTCGGGTACATGATCGAATGGAAGAAACCGATCAGGACCAACGCGACAACGGGAACGAATCCCGAGGCAGTGACGGCGATCCCGGCGCTGACGACTGATGCGGCGGCGAACAGCGCGAGCAGGCGCGGCGGCGCGATGCGCTTCATGACCGCGGAGCCGCCGAATCTGCCGATCATAAAGCCGAGCTGGTGAAGAAACAGGTATTTCGCGGCGCTCTTGGCGGTGAGCTCCGGATCGACATGCTGCGCGAAGCGGATGATGAAGCTGGCGACGCCGACCTGTGCGCCCACATAGAAGAATTGCGCGATCACGCCCTTGACCAAGTGGCGATGGGAAAAGACGCCGTGCAGATTGCCAGGCGCCTCGGCGACATCGCCAGAGCTTGGGCGCTCAACGACATCGGGCAGATGGGTGAAATAAAGCACGGCGGCGATCATCAGGAAAACGGCGGCGATGATCAGATACGGCCCGCGCACGGTGCTTGCCGCGGACTGGCGGTAGGCGCCAAGCTGCGCAGCGCTCATGGCAGCGATCTGCGCGGGCGTGTATTCGGAGTTCGACAGGATCAGCGCGCGGCCCAGGAGCGGCGCAACGACGGAGCCGACGGCATTGAAGGATTGGGCGAAGTTGAGCCTGCGCTCGGCGCTGTCCGGAGGGCCGAGGACTGTCGCGTAAGGGTTGGCGCCGACCTCGAGAAAGCTCTGGCCGCAAGCCATGACGAACAGAGCAACGAGAAAATATTGATACACGCCGATGGACGATGCCGGAAGAAACAGCAACGCCCCGGCCGCGCACAGGACGAGTCCGGTGAGGATGCCGCGTTTGTAACCGATCCGCTCCATCAGCCAGCCGGCGGGAAGGGCGGCGATAAAATACCCGCCAAAAAAAGCGACCTGGATAAACGAAGACTGGAAATCCGTAAGGCCGAAGGCGCGCTTGAGATGCGGAATCAGAATGTCGTTTAGGCTGACGCCAAATGCCCAGACGAAAAAGAGGCTGGTGATCAGGACAAAGGGCAGCAAGTATCTCCGCTCGGTGAGAGGCGCGGCGAGTCGCGAGGCTGTGGAGTTTTCGGGCATCGCGTGAGCGCTTCGCTAAGTGAGAGCGCGATCCAAGTGCACGTAACCGCCATCCACGAACAGATGCTGCCCGGTGATGTGTGAAGCTCGAGCCGAAAGCAGGAAGAGTACCCCGTCGGCAATTTCGTCCGGGCGGGTCATGCGCTTCTCGAGAGGGATGCGGGCGACGATCGCGGCTTGTTTTTCCTGCGGATTCGGAAAGGTATCAAGCCACTGGCGGTAGAGCGGCGTCATCACTTCGGCCGGGACAACGGCGTTCACGCGGATGCCAAAGGGCGCCAGCTCGACGGCCCACTCGCGGGTCATCGCGAGAGTGCCGCCTTTGGCGGCCGCGTAGCCGGATGTGCCTCCTTGGCCGGTGACGGCGACTTTCGAGGCGATGTTGACAACCGACCCTCGCGATTTCTTTAGCGCGGGTAACGCGTAATGCGCCAGATTGAAATAGTGGAGGAGATTCCGCTCGAGCGAAGCGACGAATGCCTTCGGATCGCCATGTTCGAGGCCAACGCCGTCGTTTACTCCTGCATTGTTGACCAGGGCGTCCAGGCGGCCGAACTTTTCCAATACGCTGGATATAATCTGGGAACAATTCTCCGCGACACACAAGTCGAATGTGAGCGCATGATTTGGCTGGTTTCTTGCGTTCAATTCGGACTGCAATTCTTCCGTGGCGCGCGCGTCGCGATCCACGATCACCGGAATCGCGCCTTCGCGCGCCGCCGAGCGCGCAATGGCCGCGCCGATTCCCTTTGCCCCGCCGGAAATGAGGATTACTTTATCGGTGACTTGCAGATCCACGCGCGCCACACTCCAATCGGTAAAATTGCACGGCATTGCCGCCAAACACTTTTTCCCGGTCGGCGGCAGAAAGTGCGCGGACGTAATCTTCAATCAGTTGTGTTACCTGCGCATACGTGGCGGCCAAAAGGCACACCGGCCAATCCGAGCCGAACATCACGCGATCGGCGCCGAACGCTTCGAACACAACGTCGAGGTATGGCGCAAATTCGTCCGCGCGCCAAGATTTCCAGTCCCCCTCGGTGACGAGGCCCGAGGCCTTGCAGCAGACATTGGGATTGGCTGCCAAAGCGCGCATGCCACGCGCCCATAATGCCATGTCTTTGGCGCGCATCGCGGGCTTGGCGAGGTGATCCACCGCGAAACGCTGCTGCGGGTGTTTTTCGACGAGCGCAACGGCGGCGGGAAGCTGGCGTTCGTAAATCAGGATGTCATACGTGAAATCAAACTGTGCGAGAGCGGCGATTCCGCGGGAGAAATCCTCCCGCAGGAGAAGATCATCGGCTTCTGCTTGGGCAATGTGGCGAAACCCGCAGAGCCTTGCAGCCCGAGAATATTTTTCGAGATGCGCCGAGACGTCTGGGGCGCAAAGGTCCACCCAGCCGACAACGCCGCGGATTGCCGGATTGCGATCCGCTAAATCGAGCAAGAACGAAGTCTCGGCGGCGGACTGGTCCGCTTGCACGGCGATCGAACCGGCGAAACCGCCAGCCTTCAATTCCGGGAGCAAATCGTCCGGGAGAAAATCGCGCATGAGGATAGACATCTCGGCGGTGATCCAGGTGTCCCTGGCAGCGGTGTAGCGCCAAAAATGCTGATGAGCATCAATTCTCACGGTGGGCGATCACGCCTCGTGTGTTTCTCGCCGCGGGATATGCGGCGGTATGCCGCGTCAGCTCTGCGTCAATTCCAGCCTTACGTCAATTCTGCGTCAGCCTATGGGTGAAGCCCGCTTGCATTCGACGTCAGGCGCGCAAGGTAAAGAATCCGCCGTCAATCGGGTAGTCGGAGCCGGTAACGAAAGATGCTTCGTCCGAACAAAGATAAAGCGCGAGAAAGGCGATCTCCCGCGGCTCGCCCATGCGGCCGATCGGCCGGGCGCGGGACAACACTTCATACATCTCCGCCTCGCGGCCGGGGTAATTATTTCGAAGGTAATTATCCACGAAAGGGGTGTGGACACGTGCCGGAGAAATCGAGTTACAACGGATATTGTGCTGCAGGTAGTCGCGGGCGACGGAATAGGTCATGGCCAGCACAGCGCCCTTGTTCGTGGAATAGGCAAAGCGGTCCGCGAGGCCGGCGGAGGCCGCGATGGAAGCCATGTTGAGAATGACGCCGCCGCCCTGCGCCTTCATGTGGCCGATGCACGCGCGCATGCAATTGTACGTACCTTTGACGTTGACGCGGTAGACGCGGTCAAAATCCTGCTCTGTTGTGTTTTCCAAGTTTGCGATGTGGGCGATTCCGGCGCTATTGACGAGGATGTGGACGCGGCCGCGTTCGAAGACCTCGCGGCAAACTGCTGATTGATTGGAGACGTCGCAGGCGAGGGCTGATGATATTCCGCCGCTGCGAACGATCTGCTCGGCCACGGATTCCGCTTGATCCCGATCCGCATCGAGGATGGATACGCTGGCGCCGCGCGCTGCAAAAACGTCAGCGATGGCGCGGCCAATGCCATTGGCGCCGCCGGTGACGACAACACCTTTGTGATCGAGCCGAAAGGGCGCGTGATCGTTTTCAGGTTTCAGAGCGGACTCTCACCCCGCAAGAGAAGAGCAGCGAGCCTGTTGCAGCCTCCCGGGCGCGCAGGCGATCGAAGGTCAAGAAAACGGTGAAACCAAGACCAATGTGCTTTTATCAGGGACCGGAAAGAAATTCAATGTTGGAAGTGCCAATTTTATCTCTTAAACTTTGCTCTTTATTGTGATGGGGGTGGAGCAAAATGGGCTAAGTAGTTGCCGGCGGTTCCAGCCCGACGGGATTCGTTAGCGCGCCGAGCTTCTCGATCACGATGCTGACCTCGTCGCCTTCTCGCAACCAGCGTGGCGGCGTCTGCGCCATGCCGACTCCCTGCGGAGTGCCGGTGAATATGGCGGTGCCCGGAAACAGGGTGGTGCTGCGGCTGAGGAATTCGATCAAGGCCGGAACGCTGAAAACCATGTCGTTCGTGTTCCAATCCTGCATGATTTGGCCGTTGAGCAGAGTTTGAATGCGCAGCGCGTTTGGGTCGGGGATGGTTTCGGGCGTCGCGAGGCACGGCCCAAGCGGCGCGAACGTGTCAAACCCTTTCCCGCGGCACCACTGGGTGCCACCCCATTTGAGCTGCCAGTCGCGCGCGCTAACGTCATTGCCACAGGTGTAGCCGGCGACGTATTCGAGGGCGCGGCCGCGCGAGACGTTCTTGCATTTCTTGCCGATGATGACGACAAGCTCACATTCGTAGTCTACCTGGGTGCTGTATTCGCCGGCGGGCAGAAGAATCGGATCACCCGGGTTTTGGATGGAGTTTTGCGCCTTGGCAAAGACGACCGGGAACTCGGGCAGTTTCATCCCGGCCTCGGCGGCATGTTTTTGATAGTTCAAACCGATGCACCAGATGGTGGGTGGAACGAGCGGAGCCAGAAGCTTCGCGACGTGTGCGGCTTCACGCGTGGCCTGCAGGCCTGCGAACAAATCTCCTTCCGCGCGAAAATAGGAGCCGCGTTCGTTTTCAACGCCGTGACAAATCTGCCCGTTCGGATCCTGATAGCGGATGATTTTCATCGTGACTCGCTAAAACAAGGCACAGGGTTCGATAAGCGCGATAGCGACCTTAGTATGCCGTAAATTGCGCCGAGGATGAATTCCAATAGGGGAGGATAATCGGGGCAAATGGGGCGTGTTGAATTCGCGCCGGTCCGGCCGAGGCTCGCTCTTGACATGGGAAGCGAATCCCATATTATGACAGCGATCTTGCCATATGAGACGATGCCGGGCGGCGTCTATTTCTTTTCAGACCAGTGGCGGCTCAGTATCTGCTGTCAAGAGAGACGAAGGCGGCTCGACAAGGAAGCGGGGGCCGCTTGTTTCATCTAGCGCTATGCGGGATGTGGTATTACATTATGAGACCGCTATTGGAGGTCATCGAGGCGCTTTCGAATCGTTAAAACGCGGCTTTCATTCTAAACTGTATGAAGAACCCTGAATGACGTTCGCTGCGGCGCAGGGTTCGCTGTTCGAAGCGTTTCGTTCAGCGCAATTTTGAGCCATTGCTTCAAGGCGAGCAGCTTCATGAGCGCCCAAGTCCAAGCGGTAGTGGACAAAATGGTGTTTCGAAAAACCAATGCCAAGCTGGACCGCAACCTTTCGGTTACGCCGGGGGGCAGAGGATAGCGCGGTGGACAAAAAACAAGTCAGCGAACAAATCAGGAGTATCGGCATCATCCCGGTAGTGAGGGCGGCTTCGGCGGACGAAGCCATGCTCGCCGTGGATGCAATTTATGCGGGCGGCATTACGACGGTGGAGATCACGATGACGGTGCCGGGCGCGGTCGAGATCATCCGCAAACTGAGCGCTAGCCGCGGCTCGGAAGTTCTGGTGGGAGCGGGAACCGTGCTCGATCCGGAGAGCGCGCAACAGTGCATTGACGCCGGGGCGCAATTCATCGTCAGCCCTTCCCTTTCGACGGCCACGATCGAGGCCGCCGCGAAGCGCGGGATTCTTATGATGTCCGGCGCGCTTACGCCAACGGAGATTGTGACCGCCTGGCGATCGGGGTCGGATTTCGTGAAAGTTTTTCCGTGCGGCCAAGTCGGCGGCGTTGCGTATATCCGGGCGCTCCGGGGACCGCTGCCGCAGATCCCGCTGGTGCCGACGGGCGGCGTGAATCTGAATACAGCCGCGGATTTCATCGCCGCGGGCTGCGTTGCGCTGGGAGTGGGCGGCGAGCTGGTGCAAGTTGCGGCGCTCAAAGCGCGCAAGCCGGAAATCATCACGGCGGCAGCAAGACAGTTTGTCGAGATTGTGCAACGCGCGCGCGGGTGCGTGCTTGCGGCAAAATAGCATTTGGCGGCCGGAAAAACCTCGAGGAAGAATCGCGCACAGCACCGGCAATGGCCCGCCGCGGTGCCGCCCATGCAACCATATTCCAGAAAACGCCGTCCGAGAGACTATAGGCAGTACATACTCGCAGAGAGGTTGCTATGTTGAAAAAAGCTCTACTCAGCGGTTCGGTGATTTTCCTGCTACTAACACCCGGCGTGGGAACGGCCAAGGATCAGGCGAAACCGACAAAGGTTGTGATGTCGCCGGCATCGTCCGTCCCAATGGCCGACGTTGTGCGCAATCTCGGGTCGAGATGCCCGAACGTGACGGTCACGCTGGATTCGAAGCAGTCAGACTACATGCTCGATGCGGCGCGCTGGCCCAACGGCTACAAGTTCACGTTGTTCAAAAAGGGCGGCGAGGCCGTTTTCAGCACCAGCACAGTCCTACTCAGCAATGCGGTGAAGGACGTGTGCAACTTCGTGAACACGTCCAAGTAGCCGATCGTGCGGTTCTCGCGCAATGCTCGTTATGCTTCTTCGCGTCGGCGAAGAAGCAGCGAGTACCCGAACGCCCCCTGCTCTTATCTCCGTCAGTGGTGTATATAGCGTTTTAGCGAATCCCATCGCGTCATCCCGCGGAAGCGTATCGTAAATAAATATCGGAATGTCGAAATCGCCGCTTTGAACGCTTGTGCGATGGGGTAATTGAATTACGCTTCGAGCGTCAGCGTGGTCGTAGGGACGAAGCCGGAAGCCGGCGCGGGCGGCAGATCGAGCACGGGCACGGTCCGGATGACCGGACGGTACAAAGTGTCGCGCTCGACGGGCGTGCGGCCTGCGGCGCGGATCAGCCGCTCGAGTTCGGTGCGTGACGTGTATTCGGCCGTCTTGGCGCCGGCATCGTGATAAATTTTTTCCTCAACGATCGTACCATCGAGGTCATTCGCGCCGAAGCGCAGCGCGATCTGCGCCAGACGCGGCGTCATCATCACCCAGTACGCCTTGATGTGGTCGAAGTTATCGAGCAAGAGGCGCGACACGGCGATGGTCCGCAGGTCGTCGTAGCCGGTGGGATCGGGAATATGCGCGAGCGCGGTATTCGCCGGATGAAACGCCAGCGGAATGAAGGCCACGAATCCGTGCGTTTCGTCCTGTAGCTCGCGCAGCAAAATCAGGTGTTCGACGCGCTCTTCCTCGGTTTCGATGTGGCCGTAGAGCATGGTGGCATTCGAACGCAGCCCGATTTCGTGGGCAGTGCGCGCGATCTCGAGCCACTGGCGGCCGGAAGTCTTGTGATCGCAGATCACCTTGCGCACGCGCGGGTTGAAAATCTCCGCGCCGCCGCCGGGGAGCGAATCCACACCGGCTTCCCTGATCGCCAGCAGGGTGTCGCGGATGCCCAGCTTCGCGATGCGGGAGAAGTAGCCAACCTCGACCATAGTGAAGGCCTTCAGGTGCACGCCTGGGCAGCGCTGCTTCAGCCCTCGAATCACGTCCAAGAAATATTCAAACGGCAAATCGGGATGGAGCCCGCCGACGAGGTGAAACTCGGTGGCTCCGGCGCGCACTCCCTGTTCCGCGCGCTGCCAGATTTCTTCGAGCGCGTAGGTATAGGCGCCGGGCGCATCGGGGTCGCGTCCAAAGGCGCACAACCGGCAGTGCGCGACGCAAACGTTCGTGGGATTGATGTGCCGGTTGACGTTGTAATAGCAGACGTCACCGTGGCGCCGCTCGCGGACGTGATTCGCCAGCCAGCCAACGGCCAGCAGATCGCGAGAACGATAGAGCGCGATGCCATCCGCGGCGGAAAGCCGTTCGCCACCCAAGACCTTATCGGCGATGGGCTTGAGCTTGGCGTCGCTGAGCTTTAATTTGTGAATACGCTCGTGAGTGGCCGCCTGGACGGCTTCGCCGGTTGCGGAATTGGTTTGTGCGCTGATCACTATTTCTCGAATCTGATTGCCGGAAGCGTCCGGCGCTCTAAGCCTGGGCGATCCAAATGGCCGCGCCCCAGGAAACAAAGAACAACACACTAATATAGCCGTTTATGGCGAAAAACGCAGCATTGAGGCGGCTGAGGTCGTTGGACTTCACGAGCGAGTGCTCCCATACAAGCATCCCCGCCACGCCGGCAATGCCGAGCCACGCCGGCCACGTCAACGCGAAGCTCACGGCAAGCCATGCCAGCAGCGCCACCATCACCACATGCATCACGCGGGCGATCACCAGGGCGCGAGCTATGCCAAAGCGCTTGGGGATGCTGAAGAGCCCGGCGCGCTGGTCGAAGTCCACGTCTTGGCACCCATAGAGCACGTCAAAGCCGGCGACCCAAAGCGTCACCGCCGCGCACAAGATCAATATGCGCGCATCCAGCGATCCTGCGATCGCGATCCACGCGGCCGCGGGCGAAATGCCCAGGCAAAAACCCAGCACGAAATGCGAAAGCGAGGTGAACCGCTTTGTGTACGAGTAGAAAAAGAGCACGAACAGCGCCACGGGCGAAAGCTCCAGCGCGAGGCGGTTGAGTTGCCACGCGGCGATCACCAGCAGAGCCGCCGAAAGCAGCGTGAACACCCAGGCAAACGGCAGAGAGAGCGCCCCGGTTGCCAGGGCTCGATTCTTCGTGCGTGGATTTTCACGGTCGTAGCAAACGTCGGCGATGCGGTTCATGGTCATGGCAAAAGAGCGCGCCCCCACCATCGCGGCGACGATCCACGCGATTTGCCTCCATGTTGGCCAAGGCAAACCGCTGGGCTCGACCGTATGCGCGGCCAGCAACGCGGCCGTCAAGGCAAACGGCAGCGCAAAAATGGAGTGCTCAAACTTGATCATCTCGAGCACGGTGCGAATCTTATTCATGATCTTAGGCTAGGCTTCTCGCGCGCGGCTCTTCGCAGAACCTTCCCAACGGTATTGCTGCTCCTGTGGCAGCCCGAGCTGCGCCAGCACGCGGCAGACATACTGCTCGATCCAATCGTCCATCGTCTGCGGACCGTAATAAAACGCCGGGATCACCGGCATGATCACCGCTCCAGCATCGGTGGCGCGCAGCATGTTTTCGAGGTGCACGCGGCCGAGCGGCGTTTCGCGCACGCACAGCACCAGCGTGCGCCGCTCTTTCAGGCATACGTCAGCGGCGCGCGCCAGCAAGTCCTCGCTCGTGCCGTTGGCGATGGAGGCGAGCGTCCCCGCCGAACACGGAATCACGGCCATGCCGTCCACGGGATAGCTGCCCGAGGCAATCGCGGCACCGACGTCGCGGTTGGGCAACAGGTCGATCTTTTCCGTGCGCGCGCCGGTGATCAGCGCGGGCGCCTGCTTCGCGTCCTGCGCCGCAACGCCCAATTCCTGCGCCACCAGCCGCTGCCCGGCCTCCGTGATCACCAGATGCACTCGCGAAACGCGGGCGTCCGCTTCGAGCAGACGCAGCGCAGCGCGCGCCAGCACCGCGCCGGAGGCGCCCGTCACGCCGATGGTGATGATCTTGCCCAACGCAGAGGCTCCTTGCCGGTTCAGACCGCAGTGTCGAACTTTCGAGTCTAGGCGGCCACTTTCGGCAAAGTCAAGGAACTAAGCGCCTTGGTGCTGTCCTGATTTGATTTTTAAAGGACTTAATGAGTTCTTTCGCGGGATAGCGTGGTACTGCAATGTCCTCTGAAAAGAAAGCGGATTTAACGCAAGACCGTCTCGAACGCGTCAATAATGCTCGTAGTCATCTCCGTGAACTCTTTGAGAGTTGGAAGCACAATGCGCCCCGCGAAGGTTGGAGAATCTTTAGCAAAGCCTACAACGAAAACCGCTTTCCCGTGGCTGTCAATCTGGATATTTCCCGACAAGTTAGTTTGGAGCCACTCGATCTTGGGGGACACGATAGTGTTCCAATTAGTGATGTGTCCGCCTGCGTTGTAGTGCTCCCCGCTAATTTAGACAGTCAGGGCCTCGTTTTTTAGGTCAACTGCAAAAGCCAAGAAGGCCTCGTGCGGGGTGCGATTGTGGACTCCGCGATGAGGCCGGTCGTGATTG
>Ga0182024_10002432_pt1 | contig 46159 bp, 45 predicted proteins | sample P32metaG_FD_120480 | JGI IMG/M metagenome (GOLD analysis project Ga0182024, IMG submission 120480) | Permafrost microbial communities from Stordalen Mire, Sweden - P3-2 metaG (Illumina Assembly) | ecosystem: Environmental > Terrestrial > Soil > Wetlands > Permafrost | place: Sweden: Stordalen... | reverse complement strand
CGTTCACCGCCAGCCCCAGTTTCGATGGCGCGACGAACGGCAACGCCAACCAGTTCAGTCTCACCATCGCGACCGGCACGGCAGCGGACGGGACCTGCGTCGCGGGCAGCCTGGTGACACCCGACCCGCCGACCGGACCCACTGGGCCGACCGGGTCCGCCGGCACCACCGGCACCACCGGACCCAACGGTGCAACGGGAGCGACCGGCGCGGGAGGTTCTACCGGCGTGACCGGCGCGACGGGCGCGACGGGCCCCGTCGGTTCGGTTGGATCCGTCAGCGTCGATGGCTCAGCGGGGCGGGTCGGAGCTGCTGAGGCGTTCGTGCCCGGGGCGGCGCCCGGGCCGACCGGGCCGACCGGACCCGCGGGTGCCGCCGGCCCGCTCGGCGCGACCGGTCAGACCGGTCCCCTCGGCGCGACCGGACCGATCGGCGCGACCGGACCGAGCGGACCGACCGGACCGACCGGACCGAGCGGACCGGCCGAGCTGAGCGTCACCGGCGCGGTGGCCTCGTTGCGGACGATGGCGGTCGCCTTCTTGACGTCCGAGTCGGTGACCCCTCAAAGCGGTTCGCTCGGGTTGCTTCCCCCCGGCCCGACCGGCCCGACCGGGCCTTCGGGTGAGGCGGGCGCGCCCGGGGCGACCGGGCCGGTTGGAGTGACGGGGCCGGTCGGCGTGACCGGCGCGACCGGCCCGTCGGGCCCGCTCGGCCCGACCGGAGGGCTTGGATTGACGCCGGACACGACGGCCGCCAGCAGTGCCGCCGACGTCGAGTTCCCGGCCCAGTTCGACGGCAGCCTCGATCCCGCGGCGGTCTGTGCCCCTCCGGGCACCGTGGCATCGCCAGAGTTCACCGGGTGACGCAACGGGCGAGGAGGCCGTGGTAGGCCGCCACCATCCCGGCCGGCGGCGGCGGCTCGGGATCACACGAGGCCACCGCGACGGGAGTGACCGCAAACCAGGGGGCCGTGTCCCCCAACGGTGGTAACGGCGAAGTCACCATCACGGCCGGAACGGGGTCGGGCTCCTGCACCGCCTCACCCGCGGCGGTCGTCACTGCTGGTCCTCGCTTCACGGGGTGAGCCTCGCGGCCGAAGGCTTCGGTCCGCGGCCCTTGCGAGTGGATGGTGGCGAAACCGGTGCCGCGACCGTCCAGACGGCGACGTGGCGGTGGTTGCTGGACGTCTTCGGGACGACAGGCCGGTCGGCCGCGGTGTCCCCGATTGCCTGCGCCCTCAGTGAATCATCGCGACGCGGGCCTGGTCACACGGCTACAGATGCATGTCTTGGGGGGTGACGTCGCGGGCGTGCTTCGATCGGCGACACGCTCCGTGTGGTCGTGGACCGAACGAAGCCGAAACGGTTCGTGATCAGGTGGGAAAATCTGTAGATGGTTCCCGGCTGAGCGCTGACTCACGCGTGGGTCTGACGAGATAGATCCCGAATTCCGACGAGGCACCGGGACCAATGACGGCGAGCCGAGTCGGCTCATCTCAGGTCCGCGGACCTCGGCTCAGGCCGCGGACGGGACGGGCTGAGGTGGCGGCGGACCGGCGTAGTGCGCGCTGGGCCGGATGAGTCGGTTGTCGGCGGCCTGCTCGAGGACGTGCGCGCTCCAGCCGATGACCCGGCTCGACGCGAAGGTCGGCGTGAACATGTCGCGAGGCACCCCGCAGGCGTCCATGACGATGCCGGCGTAGAACTCGACGTTCGTGTAGAGCTTCCGGCCCGGCTTGAGCTCACCGAGGATCTCCACCGCGAGCTGCTCCACCTGCTCGGCGAAGTCGAGCTTGGGACCACCGAGCCGCTCGGCGACGCTGCGCAGCATCACGGAGCGCGGATCGTCGACCTTGTAGACGCGGTGGCCGAAGCCCATGAGTCGGTCGCCGCGCTCGACGGCCGCCCGGATCCAGGGGTCGGCGTTCTCGATCGTCCCGATCTCGTCGAGCATCTGCAGGGCCCGGCTCGGCGCGCCGCCGTGCAACGGGCCGGACAGGGCGCCGATGGCGCCGACCACCGCGGCGGCCAGGTCCGCGCCGGTCGACGTGATGACCCGAGCGGTGAAGGTCGACGCGTTGAATCCGTGGTCGATGGTCGAGATCAGGTACTGCTCGACGGCCCGCGCGTGCTCGGGGGTCGGCACCTCGCCGAGCATCATGTACAGGTAGTTGGCGGCGTAGGGCAGGTCGGGGTCCGGGTCGATCGGGGTGTCGCCGTGCTGGAGCCGGTGCAACGCGCAGAGCAGGGTCGGCACGACCGCGCAGACGCGCAGCGCCTCGGCCCGTAGCTCGTCGTGGTCGACGTCGAGAGATGGGCGGTAGCCGAGCGACGCGCCGAGCAGCGAGACGGTGGTACGCAGGAGGTCGAGCGGCGGCGCGCCGTTCGCGACGCGCGCGATCTCGGGGAGCGCGGCCTTCACCGCCGGTGGGATCATGCGCAGCGGTCGCACCTCGTCGGCGAAGTCGTCCCGTTGGGTGCTCGACGGCAGGTCGCCGTGAAAGAGGAGGTACCAGACGTCCTCGAGGGTGCGGATCTCGGCCAGCTCAACCGCGTTGTACTGGCGGTAGTGGTAGAAGCCTTCGAGGCCGCGGACGTCGCCGATCTGGGTCTCGGCGACGACGACTCCCTCGAGGCCGCGGGGCACCTCGTGGGCGAGTGATTCGGCGGGCTGGATCTGCGCGATGCGCATGAGGTCGCGCATCGAGACGATGCCCACCAGGCGGCCGTCGTCGACCACCGGGATGTGTCGGTAGCCGTGCTCGGCGAGGCTCGCGAACGCGGCACCGGCCTCGGCGTCGGGTGCGACGTGGTCGGGCTCGGCGGTCATCCACGCTGCGACCTGGGTCCCAGGGTCGGCGCCGGCGGCGGCGAGGCGGACCAGGTCCCGCTCGGTGAGGATGCCGAGCGCTCGGTCTCCGTCGACGACGACGACCGACCCGACGCTCTGGGCGCGCATCCGGTCGGCGGCCGCCGACACGGTCTCGTCGGGGGTCGCGGTGACCACCGGACGGCTCATGATGTCCGCCACGGTGCGCTTCGCGTCTGCTGCCATTGCCCCTCCGAACTGTGCCCCCGAGCGTGTGCTGTCGTCTGACTCTACGCCCCACCCGGTTTGCCGTGACGTCCGGCACCACCGACGAAGCGCGCGACGCCGGCGCGTAGCTCCTCGGAGCGGACCACCTCGACGCCGTGGCGGTACTCGTTGGCGATGGCGGCGCCGAGCGGCAGCCCGGCTTGCTCGTAGGCGCTGCGCCGGTCGCTGCGGAGGCAGGCTTGGGGGAGCGCGGCGAGCTCGGTGGCGAGCACCCGGGCGTCGCGCAGCGCGGCTCCGGGTTCGCTCAGCCGGTTGGCGAGCCCGAGGCGGGCCGCCTCTTCTCCTGAGACACCTCGCCCGGTGAGGATCAGGTCCAGGGCGTGGCTCAGCCCGATCAGCCGAGGGAGGCGGACCGTGCCGCCGTCGATGAGCGGCACACCCCACCGGCGACAGAACACGCCGAACACCGCGTCGCGTGCCGCGACGCGCAGGTCACACCAGCAGGCCAGCTCGAGGCCGCCGGCCACCGCGTAGCCCTCGACGGCGGCGACGACGGGCTTGTCGCTGAGCATCCGAGTCGGGCCCATGGGGCCGTCCCCGTCGCCGGCGACCCGGTTCGCGTTCGCGCTGGACATCGCTTGGAGATCGGCGCCGGCGCAAAAGGTGCCGTCCGCGCCGGTGAGGATCGCGACCGCGGCGCCCGGGTCATCCTCGAACGACCGGAAGGCGTCCGCCAGCGCAGCCGCGGTGGGCCCGTCGACGGCGTTGCGGACCGCGGGCCGGTCGATGGTGATGACCCGAATGGGGCCGTCCGCTTCGACGTGGACGCTCATGGCGATTCCTCCGTTTCGTCGCGGCGCGCGTACAGGTGCGCCGTCTCGTTGACCGTCGCGACGCTGCGCTGCCCGCGGCGGGCCGCGAGCACCCGGCTGATCGACGTGTACTCGGGGTGGAACCACAACAGCGGGTCGATCCCGAGGACATGGGCGAGGAACACGTTCAGGACGCCGCCGTGGGTGACGACCACGACCCGCTCGCCGGCGAAGCGCTCGATGAGCGACTCGACGGCCGGGACGACCTGGTCTTGGAAGGCGCGGGGATCGACGCCACCCGCGTCGTCCCAGCGGCCCTCGATGGTCGCGAACCAGCGTTCGTCCTTCGCGGCCCGGAGCTCCTCGATGGGGATGTACTCGCCCGAGGTGGCGTCGTACTCCGAGACGCCGGGCACCACCTCGGCGGTGACGCCGAGCGCGGTGGCGAGCGGCGCCACGGTCTCGCGGGCTCGACGTAGCGGGCTGGTGCACACGACGGTGGGCGCCTCGGGTGCCAGCCACTCGGCGAGGCGCGCCGCCTGGTGGTGTCCGAGCAGGCTCAGGCCGGGGTCGGCTGGCCCCGGCACGCTGCCGGCCTCGACGCGCACCGGTTGGGCGTGGCGCACCATGACCAGCTCCATCAGGCGTGACGCGGCGGCGGGGCGGCGGCGTCGCCGCCGTCCGGGTCGGCGAGCGGGAAGCCCAGGACCGACTCGAGCGCGGCGAGCGCGCTCGCGGGGTCTTCGACCTTGATCGTGGTCATCCCGAGGGCCCGGGCGGGTTTGAGGTTCGCCCCGAGGTCGTCGAGGAAGACGGCCTCGTCGGGCGCGACGGCCAGGCGGGTGCAGGTCAGCTCGTAGATGCGGGGGTCGGGCTTGCGGAGCCCCTCGCGTGCCGACTCGACGACGACGTCGAACGACGCCGCCAGCTCGGGGTGACGGTCGCCCATCGCGGCGCCGTCGCCGGACGCCCAGTTGTTCGTGAGCGCGGCGGTACACAACCCGTGACGGCGGATCTCGCGGGTCGCGCGGAGCATGGCCGGTCGAGGCTGCGAGTCCCGCCCGACCTCGGTGAGCAGGTCGGCGACCGAGACCGTGGCGCCCGCGGCCCGGCACTCGGCCTCGAACGCCTCCGCGAAGGCCGCCGGGTCGAGCTCGCCCCGTTCGAAGCGCGACCACGCGCCGTCTTCACCGCCCCCGACGACGACCTCGGAGATGAACCGGCCCGGCAGCCCGTGGCGGGCTTCGTAGGCGCGAAAGGCGTCGAGCGGCGAGGGCATGACGACGCCGCCGAGGTCGAAGATCACGGCGCGGAACGACATCGCCGGCGAACCTACCGTGCCCGGCGGCGGGACCCCGAGCCAGTCCACGCGACGCGCCATGATGACGCCGTGACGGCCGACACCGAGGCGGTGCGAGCGCTGGTCGTCGCGTACGCCGAGCGTCTCGACGCCGGCGACCTCGACGGCGTCGCCGCACTCTTCGAGCACGCGGTGCTGCGCCCGGCTGGCTCGGGTCGGGCCTTGGTCGGCCGGGACGCGGTGCGGCGGCTCTACGACCCGGTCATCCGCTACGAGGACGGGACACCCCGGACCCAGCACATGCTGGGCAACATCGAGGTCATCCTCGACGGCGCGGGTGACCTCGCGGCGAGCCGCTGCACCTTCACCGTCTGGCAGGCCCGACCGACCCGGGGTCTGGGCCCGGTGCTGGCCGGCCGCTACGAGGACCGCTTCGCCCGCGTCGGGGGACGGTGGCGCTTCACCGAGCGGGTCGTCACACCCGAGCTGCTCGGCGACCTCTCGGACCACATGGGCCGATGAGCGACGCGTCGAGGGCCGCTGCGGCGCTGGTCGACATGCCCGCCGACGGCTCGCGTCCGGTGGTGCTCGGCATCGCGGGGGGCGTGTCGGTCGGCAAGACGACACTCGCCGACGAGCTGCGAGGGGACCTGCCCGGCCGGGTCGACGTGGTCGGCACCGACGGGTTCTTGTTCTCCAACGCGGTGCTCGCCGAGCGGGGCCTGGTCGCCCGCAAGGGCTTCCCCGAGTCCTACGACCTCGACGCGCTGCGGTCGTTCCTCATCGCCGCCCGGGCCGGGGAGCTGCCCCGGCTGGTTCCCTGCTACTCGCACGTGACGTACGACGTGGCCGGGGAGCGCCTGGTCGCGCCGGTCGACGTCCTCATCGTCGAAGGTCTGAACGTGCTCGCGGCCGCCGCCGACCTGCTCGACGTCGCGGTGTACCTCGACGCCGCCGAGGAGCACCTCGAGGCCTGGTACCGGACCCGGTTCCTCGAGCTCGTCGCCGAGGCCGAGGATGACCCGTCGTCGTTCTACCGGGCCTTCGCCGGCCTCGACGCCGACCAGGCCGCCCGGGTCGCTGGCGAGGTGTGGCGGGCCGTGAACCTCGTGAACCTGCGCGACCACGTGGCGCCGAGCCGCGCCCGGGCCGGATGTGTGATCACGAAGGGGGCGAATCACGAGGTGGTGGCGGTCGAGCATCGACCGGATCTGGCAACCGAGGGAGAGGGGAGCTGACGTGGCCGCGGATCAGGAGCTGGTGGAGCAGCAGGGCCTGGTGTGGGCGTCGCTCGCCGACGTCGGGCGTCCCCTCACCGAGGCCGAGTGGAAGACGCCGACCGAGGTGCCGGGCTGGAGCGTCCAGGACAACCTCGTGCACGTCACCGCGCTCGAGTGGCGGCTCCTCGGCCGGCCCGAGCCCGACCACCCGATCCCCGATGACTTACCCCACCTCCGCAACGAGTTCGGGCGCTCGAACGAGGTGTTCGTCGATTCGCGCCGATCGGGGTCGGGTGCCGACGCGCTCGCCGAGTTCGAGGCGGTCACGGGCCAGCGTCTCACCGACCTGGCGCGTCTCGGTCCCGACGGCTTCGGCGCCGAGTCCTGGACGCCGGTCGGCCCCGGGACGGTGCGTGACCTGTTGCCCTTCCGCATCTTCGACGCGTGGGTGCACGAGCAGGACATGCGCCGGGCGGTGGGGAAGCCCGGCGATCTGGACGGCCCGGTCGCTGACGCCGCGATGACGCGCATCCTTGCCGCACTGCCCTTTGTGGTTGGCAAGAAGGCCGCCGCGCCCGACGGTGCCACCGTCGTCGTCGACCTCGCACCGCCGCTCGCCGAGCGCGTCGCGGTGATCGTTGAGGGCCGGGCCCGGCGCCTCGAGCGCATCCCCGACGCGCCATCGGTGCGGGTCCGGACCGACGGCGAGACGTTCGCGCGCCTCGCCTGCGGCCGTCTCGACCCCGCCGCGGTGCTCGCCGGCGACCGGGTGACCCTGGAGGGCGACGCGACGCTGGGCCGCCGGGTGGTGGAGGAGCTGAACTTTCTGTTCTGAGCGGGGGTCCCCACGGTGGCCCGCCGAGGCCGGGAGTGTCGCGGCCATCCGGTTCAGGGAACGACCGTCCACACGACCGGCTTGCCGGCCGGGTCGAACGCGGTGGCGACGGCCCGCCGGGCGATGGTGTCGCTGACCGCGCGGGCGAGATCATGACGGCTCGAGGCGACCAGCAGCGCGAAGCGGGTCGGGTCGGCGATCCGGGCGCCGGGTGCGAACACCGTCGGCGGGTGGGCGTCGTCGAGGAACTGCACGTCGAGCACGGAGTAGTCATCGGTGATGACCGCCGTGTGCGGGCCGTGATCGGCGGCCTTGGCCAGCGCGACCAGCGCAAACGTGTAGCCCGTGTAGCGGTCGCGCACGGGACGGCCGAAGTAGGCCGCCGCGCTCGAGATGCCGGTCAAGACGAGGACGGTCGCGACCGTGGCGACGCCGAGCAGGCGTCCCCACGTGGCCCACTGGCGGGCCACCCACCGCACCGCGACGACCGCGCCGAGTCCGATCAGCCCTCCGATGTACGGCGCGAGCCCAAGGTTGCGGAGGAAGTGCGGAGCCGCGCCCTCGGTCGCCAGCAGGGGCGGGACGAGGAAGACCGGCACGCCGAGGAGGAGCAGCAGGTAGGCAGGCTCGCGGCGTCTCCGCCAGGCGGCGAGAACGCCGACGACGGCCAGCGCGACGAGGGGCCAGTTCAGCAGCGGGATGCTGGCGACGTTCTGGCGTGGGTTCGGGTCGCCGAAGAACACGAACTGGCCCAGCGTCCGCACGGTGTGGACGAGCAGGCTCTCCTGGCCGTTCCCGACGTTGAACAGGCTGGTCTGGGCCGCCCGCCCGAGGTAGTTGGCCGGCTCGGTCAGCGCGATGAAGAGCATCGGCCCGCCGACGATCAGGTAGCCGCCGATGCACCATTTCACGTGGGCGGCGAGCGCGGAGAACGCCTCCCGGTTCTGTCGGTGCAGGAGCCAGAGCCAGAGGATCACGAGCAGGGGAAGCAGCTTGAGCGGCTGGTACGTCCACAAGCCGGCGCCTGCCGCGGCTCCGGCGAGCGCGGCCGACCAGGGCCCGGGTCGATGCGACCAGTGGAGGAGGGCCGCGACCGCCAGCGCGCCCACGAGTGGCACGAGGACGTTGCGCATCCCGTCCCTCGAGATGCTGATCAGCCACAGCGACCCGCCCGCCCACGCCATCGCGACGAGGGCGACCCCGGTCCCGAACCGGCGGAGCGCCAACCCGATGGCGAGCACGCCGAGGATCCCGAGCACCGCCGACACCGACCGGAGCGTGAGGGTGCTCTCGCCAAAGACCGCGAAGGCGGGCACGACGAGGTAGGCGTAGAGCGGCTCGCGCCCCGCGTCCTCGGAGATGAACAGCGGGTGGTAGCCGGGCTCGGTGAGGATTCGGTGCGCCGTCACCCCTTCCGCCGCCTCGTCGGGATAGAGCCCACCCGGCTGGCTGCCGAGCGCCGCCAGGCGTACCGCGGCGGCCCCGGCGACGATCACGACGAACACCGCGACCACCAGCACCCGGCGCCGGGTCGCCCGCGGGGCTCGAGCGCCCGATCCCGACGCCGCGTCCGGTCCCGGCGCCCCCGTGCCGGCCGGCGGGCGGGCCGGCACGGCGCGCGCCCCGGGATCGAGCTGGACCTCGGGCTCAGCCATCGTCGGGGGATCCGTGACGACGGTGCTGACGCGCGAGCAGGACGAGCCGCAGCGCGGTCGTGGCACTCCACACGACGGCGAGCACCACCAGCTCCGCCACGAGCGTGCCCCCCGCCGCACCGACCGCGGCGAGCGCGAGGGCTGACATCGCGATCCCGACGAGGGCAATGCCACCGGACAGGACGGCGTGGCGGGCGAGCCCGGCTCGCCCCCGCCGGCCGAGCGTCCAGCGCCGATGAGCCCACGAGTTACCGGCCGCGGTGGCGCCGAGCGCGACCACGACCGCCGGGACCGGGCCCAAGGGCGCCCGCAACCACAAGAACAAGACGAGCGAGACGAGCGTGCTCACCGCTCCGACGGTTGCGAACGTGATCAGGCGCCGACCCATGTCGTCGTCGAAGGGATGGCGCCGCTCCTCACCCAGGTGGAGTCTGCCTCCACCGGCCGCGAACCGGCGCGCCACGCGCAGGAGACCTCGAAGGTCCTCGAGCGCAGTCCGGCGAACGTCGACCCGGCTGTCCGGGTCATCGACCCAATCAACGGGAAGCTCGTGGATCCGCAGGCCGTTGTGCTCGGCCAGCAACAAGAGCTCGGTGTCGAAAAACCAGCCGTCATCCTCGACTTCGGGGATGAGCTGGCGCGCGATGTCGGCCCGCACCGCCTTGAACCCGCACTGGGCATCGTGCACACGGGTCGAGAACGCGACGCGCAAGATGAGGTTGTAGGCGCGGGAGATGACCTCGCGTTTCGGGCCTCGAGCGACGTTGGCCGAGGACAGGAGGCGGCTCCCGATCGCCACGTCGGAATGCCCAGACACCAGCGACGCCACCATCGGGAGCAGCGCGTCCAAGCCGGTCGACAGATCGACATCGGTGTAGGCCACGACGAGTGCGTCGCTGCTGAGCCACGCCGTGCGAAGCGCCAGGCCCCGGCCCCGCTGGTCGAGGTGGAGGACCCGGATCCCAGGGAGCTGCTCGGCGAGACGATCGGCGAGGGCCAGCGTGCGATCGGTGGACGCGTTGTCGACGATGGCGATCCGCCACGAGAACGGGAACCGATCCGAGAGGTAGGCGTGGAGGCGCCGAACGGCCGGGTCGAGGACGAGTGCTTCGTTGAAGACGGGGACCACGACCTCGAGGGTCGGGTCCACCGTCGCCGCCAGGGGATCGGCGACCCCGCGGCGGGGCTCGGTCGGGCTCGGGGCATCCGCAGCGAAGCGGTCCGGGGGAGGGTTCAGGTCAACCCCACCCTCGCGGTGCGGGCCGGTCGCGGGAGCGGGCGGGGGTGTCTCGCACGGAACCGCTGACTCGATGCGCGACCGCGCGACGCCGCGTGGGTTTCGGCCGCGGCGGGCGAGGAACGACCGCGCCGACCTCGGCGCGCCCGGGCCGGCCCGCGGTGTCGCGGGACCCGGTCGTTCGGGGGCCACGTCTTGCTACCGCAAGGCTCCAAGGCCCTCGGCTGGCACCTTGGCGGCCCGCAGGCGGTCTCGGAGCACGACGAGCGCGTGGGCCATTTCGGTCGGGCTTTCGTCGCGTCCATCGAGGAGGTAGACCTTGCCCGGCCCGAGGTCGGTCGGCACGTGTTCGGCGTCGAAGTTCTCGTTCGCGCGGACCAGTTTCTCCCCGTGCTTGTGGGCGTAGTAGAGATCGAAGGCGTCAAGCGGGCGGCCGGGAGCGAACGCATCGAGGCGCACGCCGGTGTCGTGCGTGATGGTCGAGCTGGCGCGCACAATGTCGTTGTGGGCTCGCTGCCAGCGCATGAGCGAGCCGTGTCCCCAGCCGCCGTTGACGATCTGGACGCCGCTTCGGGCCAGCAGGCTGATCTCGTGGCGGTTGTGGGAGGCCACACCGGCGTCGACCACGACCGAGGCGCCGAGACTCTGGATCTGGTGGAGGAGTCGCGGGTGGTGCAGGTCGGCGTCGGTCAGTCGGACGCCGAGGTACGCGGCCTTGGAGTTCGGTGGCGGGTGGGCCACGCCGACCCCCATGGCCGCGAGGCTCTGCGCGCCGAACGTGGGCCCGAGCAGCAACACGGCGACCGTCGCCGCGATGGCGAGCGCGGCGCGGCGACCGGTCGCGACGCGGAGTGGCGCGACCGTTCCCCCGCGGGTGGCGTCGCGATGCGAGGTGGCGAGGTCGTCGACGTCGGCGGCGGGGTCGCCCGTGAAGAGGGATCGTCCGCCCGCGACGAGGCGGTCACGCTCGGGCCCGGTCGTGGTGAGTGCTCGGAGCGCGGCGTGGAGGTCCGCTTCGTCCCGGGCGTAGTGGCTCACGCCGGCGTCCTCCATCATCTGCGCGTTGCCACGTCCGTGGCCGGCGATGGGCTGGTAGGAGATCACCGGGAGACCACAGGAGAAGGCCTCCATGCTGGTGAGCCCCCCGGCGTTTTCGACGAGCGCGTCGGCGGCCACCATCAACTCGGGCATGGCGTCGGTCCAGCCGAGAATGGTCCCGACCGCCCGCCGCTCCAGGGTCCTCACCAGCGTCTCGTTATTTCCGCACACCACGATCGGGTGGAACTCATCAGTTCGCGTGATCGCGTCGACCGTCGACACGACCTCGCCGACGCCGAGCGACCCGGCGACGACGAGTACCGCACGGTCGCTCGGTTCGAGGCCCAGCCCGGCGCGAACCGTCGCCCGGTCGGCACCGACGGCGCGGAATCGGTCACCGACGAGCGGCCCGCGGGACGAAACGCCGCGACCCCCGCGACGCGACGCCATGTGGGCCGACGCGGGGCTCACCGCGAGATGGCGGTCGATGCCGCGGTGCACCCACAGCGGATGCACGGCGAAGTCCGTCAGGTACGTCGCGACGGGAACCCGGAGTTGCTTGTTCCGTCGCATCCGGCCGAGCACGAGCGACGCGAACGGATAGACGGAGACGATCGCGTCGGGGCGGGTCGCGCGGATGGCACGCCGCAGGCGCCGCCGCGACAGCCAGCTGTCGAGCAGCACCGCGGGTCCGCGCAGTGGTCTCGACAGACGGTAGGTGAGGTCGTAGGCCCACGGACAGGTCCGGAGCTGGAACTCATAGGACCAGCGGAGAACCGCGCCGAAATGAAACGCGACGGTGTCCAGGAAGTCGATGACCTCGACCTCGTGACCGCGACGGACCAGGCGGCGCCGCAGCTCGTTGGCGGCGCCGTCGTGGCCGGCGCCCATCGAGCCCGACACGATGAGAAAACGTCGAGGCTGGCTCGGTGGCTCGCGCCGATCCCGCGTGGTGGCGCGGTCCGCGCCGTCGGGTGGCGGCGTGGTGCCGGACGCTTGGCGACCCATGGGCGCTGCGGACTTCACGGGAGGTGATGCTGGCATAAGGCAAGGCCCGGTAGCCGCGCCGGACCCGGGGCTGGCCCGGACCCGGCCGAAGCGCCGCGCCTGGGTAGTGTCGCACGCCAGTGCCGGCGGTGCCCCACACCGGCGAGGAGTAATTTCATCCTTTTACGGAATATTTCCCTTTTGGGCAGCCGATGGCCGGGGTCGGGCGCCCGATTCGGCCGCCCCACCGCCCCCGGGACGCTCCGAGCGTGGTCATGGTCGTAGCTGACCGAGGCGACCGCGCGTCCCCAGCCCGTGCGAACCGGCCGGACCCGTCGCCGGCCCGGCATTGGTCGGGGCCGATCGCGAGCTGGCGGCACTCGAGCTACCGAGCGCAGCTGCTCGCCATCGCGGCGCTGGGCGCGGCGCTCCGTCTGGTCTCGCTCGGCTCGCTGCCGTTCACGCGCGACGAGGCGTTCACCGCGATCGTCGTCCAGCGACCGTTGGGTCAGATGCTCAGCGCGGTCGCTCACGACTCGGCCCCGCCGCTCTCGTATTTGATGCAGCACGGCTTGATCCAGCTCTGGGACTCGCCGACCATGTTGCGCCTCCCGTCCGCCGCGGCGGGTATCGCCGCGATTCTGCTGGCCGGCGCGCTCGGCCGTCGGGTGGCGGGGGACCGGGCGGGACTCTGGGCCGCCGCGGCGATGGCGCTGCTCCCGAGCAGCGTCCTCGAGTCGCGCGACGCCCGGGTGTACGCGCTCGCCACTGCACTGGTCCTCGCGTCGGTGCTCACGCTGTGGCGGGCGATCGAGGTGCCCGGCTGGCGTCGGGTGCTGCTCTACGGCCTGGTCGTCACCGCGGGGGTCTACACGAACTACTTCGTGGTCTTCGCCGTCGCGGCCCAGTTGGGAGCCGCCGCGTGGATCTTTCGGGTCCGGTTCCGCGCCCTCCGCCCGCCGGTGCTGGTGGCCGGCATCGGGTGCCTCCTCCTCACGCCGTGGCTGATCGCCGCCCGGGCGCAGTTCCAGCACGGGTCCGCCGCATACTGGGTCCAGCCGGTCGGCTTGCCCAGTCTCAGCGGCGTCGCCATCCAGTTCTTCGCCGGCCCGCCAATCGACCCTGGGGTCCCCGGCCAGCTGGCGCTCGAGCTACTCCAAGGCCTGGTGGTGGTGGCCGGCGTTCTCGCCCTGGGGAGCCTGGTCGTGCGGCGCCGCGCGTTGGACCCCCGCGGTCGGCGGGCCGCGGCGTTCCTCGCCGCCTCCGTAGGCGGAGGCCTCGCGTTCCTGCTGGTCGCCAGCGTGTGGCATCCCCTGGTGGATGCCCGCTACGTCTCGGTCATGTGGGGCCCGTTCGTGTGCTTGATCGGAATCGGCCTGTCGCTCGTCCCGCGAGCGACGTGGCGGGCGGCCGCGGTCGCAGTGCTCGGGATCGCCTCGGCGGTGCTGGCAGTGGTACCGACGAAGCCGGGCACGCCGGCGCTGGTCGCCCAGATCGACGGACGGGTCGGTCCACACGACCTGGTGTGGACCGCGCCGGGCGAGTACCTCCTGATGGTCCACTACGGGGACGCGCCCGTCGTCGCCCGGACCCACGTCGTGGCCAAGAACCTGCCCTGGTATTGGGGAACGGCCGCGTTCCTGCCGGGCGCGGTCGTCCCGCGCGTCCCAGCCGACGTGCTCCGTCACCGCGGGCGCATCTTCTACGTGGACGAACCCCAGTTGTCGCGCCCGTCCCTGCCACCCGGCTACCACGCCGCCGCGCCGCGACGATGCTTCAGCAGCGTGTGTCTTCGCGTCTACGTCGCCGGTGGCGCGGGCTCCCCGCCTCGATGACGTGGCGGGGCCCTCGCGCCGATCCCGGCTGCTTCCGCGGGCGACCCACGTCAGACCCGGGCCGGTCGGCCATTCCCGGGGCACGTCGTCGGATCGACGCGAGACCGGCTACGACGCGGACGAGCGGGTCGCCTCGACGGATCTGACCCCGTCGGCGGTGCGGACGAGCACGAACGCGTCCCGCAGCCCGCTGGGGTGCTCCACGCGAGCCGGGGCCACCCCCGAGTTGACGAACCCCGCCCGTTCGGCGACGCGCCGCGACCGAGCGTTGTCGGTGAACACGAGCGCCTCGAGGCGTTGCAAGCCGAGGTCGCCGAGGGCCCAGCCGGCCACGAGGCGCAACGCCCGGGTCGCGACCCCGGCGCGGCGCGCGGTCGAGGCGACCCAGTAGCCGACCTCGGCGGTTCCGGCGGCGTGGTCGAGGTGGTGGACCCCGACCGCGCCGAGGAGCGTCCCGGTGGCGCGCTCGACGATCACAAAGGAGACGCGGCTGGCGTCACGCCACGCCGCCTGGCTCGAGTCGACGTACGCGACCGCGTCGGCCTCGTCGTAGGGGCTGGGCACCATCGTGAAGCGCGAGATGTCGGGGTCCTGGACCGCGGCGGTGATCGCGGGCACGTCGCCGGGGTTGGGGGGCCGGAGGGCGACGACGTCGTCGTGGAGATCGGGGACGGGCAAGGCCACCGGGTGAGCGTGCCATCATCGGGTGTGACCGCACGACCGAATTGTCGGGGAACGCGATGACCCTGGTGCACAACGTGGTGGGCCCGCCGAGCGCGGCGCGGGTCCTGCTCTTGATCCACGGGTATGGGGCCGACGAGCGCGACCTGGGCGGGCTGCTCCCCTACCTGGACCCCGAGGGACGGTTCCTCACCGTGTTGCCCCGCGGCCCGGTCGCCGCGCCACCCGGCTTCGCCTGGTACGACATCTCGGGGGTCGGGGGCGGGTCCGGGCCCGACGCCACGTTCCTCGAGTCGTTGGAGGAGCTCGACGGCCTGCTCGACGCGGTGTGCGCCGAGCACGGCCACGACCGCAGCCAGGCGATCGTGGGCGGGTTCTCGCAGGGCGGCGCGCTGGCCGTCGCCCTGGGCCTGCGCATCCACCCGAGCCCGCACCCGGCGGGCGTGCTCGCGCTGAGCTCCTACCTGCCCGACGTCGAAGGTGTGACCTACGACTGGGACGCCGCGCCGACCCTCCCGTTCCTGATCCAGCACGGCACCGACGACCCGCTCATCTCCGTCGAGCGGGGCCGGGCCCTGGCCACGACCCTGATCGAACACGGGGCGCCGGTCGTCTACGGCGAGTACCCGATGGGTCACGCGGTGGCGCTCGAGAGCGTCGAGTCGGCCAAGATCTGGCTCGACGCGGTCGTGGCCGGTGAACGGCCGAGCGAACCGATGCCTGAGCCGCCCCCCGAGCCGCTCGTGAAGCCGGTGACGACCGCGTCGTGGGACGCCGAGGTGCTGCGCGCCGACGGGCCGGTCATCGTCGACTTCTGGGCGCCGTGGTGCCAGCCGTGCCGGGTCGTGTCACCGATCGTGGAGCAGATCGCGGCGATGCGCGAGGGCTCCTACAAGGTGGTGAAGGTCAACATCGACGACGAGCCGGCCCTCGCCCAGCAATACGAGGTGCAGAGCATCCCGATGATCGGCCTGTTCCGCAACGGCCGCCTCGAGCGGTCCGCGCTCGGCGCCAAGGCCCGCCCCCAGCTCGAGGCCGAACTCGGGATGCTCGTCATCCCCTGACCCCGCGGGCGCGACTCGCGGGGTGAGAAACCGCGAGTCAACCGGGGCAACGCCGCGCATCCATGCTCGGTGCGCGTGATGCGCGCGCCAGGAGCGAGTTCATCCGGCCCTTGACAGGCCGTTCCACATCAGCCGGTGAAGCTGGGTGCGACCACGAGGATGGTGGTGCAGCCGGCCCCGACCGTCGAGGTGATGGTCACGCTGCCGTTGCCGGCGTTCACGGCTTGGGTGAGTCCGGTGCCGGTCGGGGTGAACCCGGAGCCGCCACCCCCGCCGCCGCCGTCGTCGCCGCCGCCGACCCCCGTGAGGCCGGAGCCGCCACCCCCGCCGCCGAACAACCCGCCGCCGCCGCCGCCGCCCGCGCCGGGGGGGTCGGACGCGTTCCCGCCCTTGCCGCCGGCCGGACCGACGGCAGCTGCGCCGCTGTTCCCGACCGGGACCGTGCCGGCGGCGCCGGGACCGCCCGGGGTCCCGCCGCCGCCGGCCCCGGCGACATTGATCGAGGTGCCGGTGACGCCGGTCGTGCCGCCGCCGCCGCCGCCGCCGCCGGCGACCACGATCCGCTCCGCGGCGCTGAACCCGCCGGTGCGCACGTCGGAGGCGCCGCCGCCGCCCGCGCCGCCGCTGGACGGCGCGGTGTCGCTGCCGCCGCCCGCGCCGCCGTTGGACCCGCCGGCGCCGCCGGTGCCGTCGCCGCCGGGCGAGCCTTGGCCGCCGACGTTCACCTGCAGAACCTGCCCGGCGGTGACCGTGATCGTCGCGGTTGCCTCGCCGCCGAGCCCGCCGGTGCCGGTCTCGGTGCCGCCGGCCGCGCCCTTGGCGTCGATGGCGACCTGGCACACGCCGGCCGGCACGGTGTAGGTGGCGGCGCCGACGGTGGTGAAGGTGGCGGTGACGGGCGCCGCGGCCTGCGCGAGCGACGAGCCGGTGAACCCGGTCACGGCGACCCCAGCCGCCAGGAGACCGGCGAAGGTCGCCCCCCGCCGGGCTTGCGTGCGCACCGCTCCGAGCCCTCCGTCGCCGTCCATCGAATGCTGGGGGCCAGGTAGCGGATGGCGGGGGTGGCGTGCGGCTTCAGCCGGCCGGTGCCTCCCGGACCCGGATCGCCCCGGGCGGCCCGTCGACGAGTCGGGCGACGACGGCGGCGGCGAGCGCCGAGCGGGCCTGGAGCTCGGCGACGAGGTCATCGACCCGGGCCGGGTCGACGGCGAGGAGCAGCCCGCCCGAGGTCTGGGCGTCGGTGAGGAGCAGCTGCTCGGCGAAGGGGAGCCCACCCCAGTCGACGGGGGCGGTCTCGGTCACGAAGGCGTGGTTGCGTTGCGTGCCGCCGGCGACCATCCCCGCGTCGAGGAGGGCCCGGACCCCGTCGAGGACCGGCACCGCGGCCGGGTCGACCTCGGCCGCGACGCCCGACGCGGCGAGCAGCTCGTGCAGGTGCCCGAGGAGCCCGAAGCCGGTCACGTCGGTCGCGGCGTGCACGGCGGGTCCGAGCGCAAGCGCGGCGTCGCGCGCGTCGGCGTTCAGAGTGGTCATGACCGTCACCGCGGTCTCGACCAGCGGCGGCGGTACGGCGCCGCGTTTCACCGCGGTGGAGATCACCCCGAGGCCGATCGGCTTGGTGAGCACGACCGCGTCTCCTGCCTGGGCTCCGGCGTTGGTGAGGACCCGGTCGGGGTGCACGGTGCCGACCACGGCGAGCCCGTACTTGGGTTCGGGGTCGTCGATCGAGTGGCCGCCCGCAACCACCGCGCCGGCGGTGGAGATGACGTCGGCGCCGCCGTCGAGGACCCGGGCGAGCAGCTCGAAGCGCAGACCCTCGCGGGGCCAGGCGACAAGGTTCAGCGCCACGAGCGGCACGCCGCCCATCGCGTAGACGTCGGAGAGGGCGTTGGTCGCCGCGATGCGGCCCCAGTCGTAGGGGTCGTCGACGATCGGGGTGAAGAAGTCGGTGGTGACGACCACCGCGAGGTCGTCGCGGAGGCGGTACACGGCGGCGTCGTCCGCGGTGTCGTAGCCGACGAGCAGATCCGGGTCCGCCGCCGCGCTGCTCCCCCGCATCAACCCCAGCACGGTGCGCAGGTCCGCCGGTGAGAGCTTGCAGGCGCAGCCTGCACCGTGGGAGAAGTCGGTGAGGCGCACGGCTCCGCCGCGCTCGGTCACACCCCGACTCGCTTCGGGACGACCGGCTGGCGGCGGGTTAGGGCCGCGCCGCGAGGGAGAAGTAGCCCACGCCGATGTAGCTCACGACCGTGCCCGTGTGGGGCGCATGGATGACCTCGCCGCCACCGACGTAGAGGCCCACGTGCTGGCCCGGGTCGGCGGTGAACACCAAGTCGCCCGGCTGGAGCGCGTTCATCGGGACGTGGGGGAAGCTGGCGTACTGGTCACCCGAAAAGTGGTCCATGCCGACACCCGCCGCACCCCACGCCTCCATGGTGAGGCCCGAGCAGTCGAAGCAGCCGGGGCCGGTCCCGGCGTAGCAGTACGGCTTGCCGAGCTGGGCTTGGGCGTACGCGATCGCCCGGCCGGCCGACCCGCTCGCCGGGGGCAGCGGACCCGAGAAGGTCGTGGGGCCGGCGTCGTTGCTGCCGCCGCGGGTCGCGACCGGGCCGGCTACCTGGGCGGCCTGCTGGGCTTGGGCCTGGGCGACGAGGCTCACCAGCTGGCCCTTCACCTGGCCCAGCAGCGCGTTGTAGGAGCCAGTGGAGGCCTGGAAGCTGGCCTGGGCGGCCGCGAGCGCCGCCTGCTGCTTCTCCGCCTCGACTTTGGCGCTCTGGGCGGCCTTCTCCCGAGAGTTCAGCTCCTGGCGGGACTGGTTGAGCTGGTCGATGAGCGCGTTGTCCTGGTCGCTCGCCGCCGCGGTGTATTTCTGGCTGCTGGCCAGCTCGCTCGGGTCGATGTTGAAGATCCCGGTGTCCGCGCCGTTGCTGGCGCTCTGGTAGATCGACACCGCCCGCTGCTCGACGAGGGCCTGGAGCTGATCGGTCTGGGCCCTCGCCGCCGCGATACGGGCCTGCGCGTCGGCGATGGTGGCGTCGGCCTGCTGGAGCTGGACCTGCGCCCCGTTGATCTGCTCGTTGATCGCGTCGAGCTTCGTCGCGTTGGCGCTGATCTGGGCCTCGAGGGTCGCCGCTTGCTGTTGGAGATTCGGCCCCGTTTGGGTGCCGGTCGAGGCTCCCGCCTGCGCAACGGTGAACGTGCTGACCCCCGCAGCTCCGAGGAGCACGGCGAGCAGCAACGCTCGGGTGCAGTGGGGGACTCGCAGCATGGGGCAGCTCACCGGCTCGGGTTCAGGGTGACTCGTCGTCTCTCGCAAGACGCCCGGACGTCATCTAACAAACGACGACGTGCGGGCTTGGTTTCACCCTAGGCATCCCGACCCCGCATCGCCAGGATCGGAGCCCCGCCGAGCGCGTCACCCCAGGTCAGAGCGCTGAAACGAGCCATCCGGGGGTCGGGCGGGGGTCGTCGGGCCCGGCGACCTCCGGCACGGTCCAAGCCATCGCAGCGCCGACCTCCCGTGCGACCTGCTGCCAGGCCCGGGGATCCCAGCCTTCGGCCGACGCGACGAGCGCCGTGTCCTGGCGCAGATGCACGAACGCCGGCAGGCGTTCCAGTCCGAGGCCGTGGACCAACTCGAGGTTGGGGTCCACGAAGGTGAGGATCTTGGACTCGACGTCGCCGAGCAGCCGCTCCGCGACCTGGTGGTTTCCGGGGATCACGAACGCGCAATGACAATCGGCATCTCCGAAGGTGGCGAAGATCCGCTGCGCGACCGGGATCCACGCCGACCCGGCCGGCGTCGGGGCCAAGACGACGAGACAGAGATGGAACATCGTCGTCCAGTCGTCGAGGGTCCGCGAGCCGCCCCGGCTCGTCACCAACGTCAGCGTCGAGTCCGGGTTCTTCGCCACGGCACGGCCCTCCTGCCAGGCTGGAAGGTAGCGTGCGACGCAGCGGCGGGCGAAGCATTGGCGACCCGCCGGTGCCGACCCAGGGGGTGCCGGGATGGCCGGATCGATTGTCACCTTTGCGAGCAACGGCTCCGAGGGTCGCGGCTACCTGGCTGTCCCCGATTCGGGGTCCGGCCCCGGCGTCGTCGTCATCCAGGAATGGTGGGGGCTCAACGACCAGATCACTGAGACCTGCGACGCGTTCGCCCGCGACGGCTTCGTGGCCCTCGCCCCCGACCTGTACCGGGGTGAGTTGACCTCCGAGCCCGACGAGGCCGCCAAGCTGATGATGGCCTTGAACATTGAGCGCGCCGCCAAGGACATGAGCGGCGCCATCGGCGCGTTACTCGCCAACCCGGCGGTGACCTCGAAACGGGTCGGGGTCACCGGCTACTGCATGGGCGGCGGCCTCGCCTTGTGGCTCGCCACCCTGCAACCCGACCAGGTCGCCGCGGTCGCGCCGTACTACGGGATCGTCCCGTGGCCGGGCGCGCAACCCGACTACGCGCGGCTCACCGCGCCGGTCCAGGGCCACTACGCCGAGAACGACGACTTCGCCAGCCCCGACCAGGTCCACGCGCTCGAAGCCCAGCTGCACGGCCTCGGCAAGCACGCCGAGTTCTTCATCTACCCCGACGCCGACCACGCGTTCACCAACCACCACCGCCCCGAGGTGTTCCACGCTGAGCACACCGCGACCGCCTGGGACCGCACGATCGCCTTCTTTCGCGCCAACGTCACCTGACGACCGGCCTGCACATCTCCGCCCGCCTGGGGTGTGGGCTCAGCCGAGCCCGATGGCACGCAGCATCGACGGCGGCATCTCGTCGCGCCCGGCGGCCAACGCGGCGGCGCGCTCGATGTTGATCGGGTCGCGCTCGGCCCGCTCCGCCCACGCGTCCCACGGTCCGGGCGGGATGTCGCCCGCGACGCAGTGACGGAGGTAGTCCTGGAGCTCGCGCACCTCACGTTCAGCGCCGACCGGGCCGTGGCCGGGCACGATCGTGTCGGCGAGCTCGACGATCGCGTCGAGCATGTCGGCCCAGGTGGCGGGGTCCCCCTGGAAGGCGAGTGGGGTCACGCCGAAGAAGCACAGATCGCCGGCGAAGCAGACGTCGGCGTCGGCGACGAGCACGACCAGGTCCCCCGGGGTGTGGCCGGACGCCGGCAGCAGCTCGACCCGGGGGGTCAGGCTCGCCGCCCCGTCGACCTCGTGGGTCACCGGGCGGGTGCCCGCCTCGGCAAGGTCGTCGAACTCGTCGGCGAACGCCGGCATGAACGCCTTGTACGACTCGATCGGCATGGTCTGGTCGAGCAGCGCGCTGGTCGGCGGCGTCGCGTACACCGCCGCAGCCGCGAACGCCTTGGTGCCACCCACGTGGTCGATGTGCGCGTGGGTGAGCACCACGCGGCGCACCGGACGCTCGAGGGCGGCGACCGCGGCGGCGAAGGGCTCCCACTGCGAACGCACCATCAGCGTGTCGACGACGGTGATCCCGTCGTCGTCGACGATCACCCCCGCGTTGGCCACACCGGTCTCCCCACCCGGTTGCAGCCACGCCAGCACACCGTCGGCGAGCTCGTGCAGCGTGTGCGTCGGCGCGGCGTCGGGCACACGACGAGGGTACCGTGGTCGCCGTGACGGAGCGCTCCCGCAACTTGCCCCGCCGGTCGTGCCTGTCCGTGCCGGGCTCGAGTCCCAAGATGCTCGCCAAGGCCCCCGGGTTGGGTGCCGACATGGTGTTCCTCGACCTCGAGGACTCGGTCGCGCCGCTCGAGAAGGAAGCGGCGCGCGACAACGTCGTGAAGGCCATCAACGACCAGGACTGGGGCGACGTCGTCCTCTGCGTGCGGGTGAACGCCTGGGACACCAAGTGGACGTACCGCGACGTCGTGCACGTGGTCGAGAACGCCTCGGAGCGTCTCGACGAGCTCATGTTGCCCAAGGTCCAGTCCGGCGCCGAGGTTCGCGCCCTGGACATGCTCTTGACCCAGATCGAGGCGACGATCGGGCGCCAGAGCCGGGTTGGGATCGAGCCCCAGATCGAGACCGCCCGGGGGCTCATCAACGTCGAGCGCATCTGTGGGGCATCGGATCGTCTCGAGACGATCGTGTTCGGCCCCGCCGACTTCGCCGCCTCCACCGAGATGCCCGTCCTCACCGGGGGGGTGCAGATCCCCGAGTACCCCGGCGACCACTTCCACTACGTCTTCTCGAAGATCCTCATGGCTGGACGCGCGAACGGCTTGCAGGTCATCGACGGCCCGTACCTCAAGATCCGGGAACTCGACGGCCTCCGCGACTACGCCACGCGCACCCGCATCCTCGGCTACGACGGCAAGTGGGCCCTGCACCCCGATCAGGTGGCGGTCATCAACGAGGTGTACACGCCGACCCAGGAGCAGTTCGACCGGGCCTTCGACATCCTCGCCGCCTACCAGGCCGCGACGACCGAAGGGGACCGGCGAGGCGCGGTGATGTTCGGCGACGAGATGATCGACGAGGCGAGCCGCAAGATGGCGACGAAGTTCGTGGTGCGCGGCGAGCGCGCCGGGATGCGCCACAGCCCCACGACGTGAGGGCAGGGTCGACCCGCCGCGCCCGGCGGGCGGGATCGGCCCGGGGCGGGGGTGTCGAGGCGGCGCGGTACCGTGGCCGCGACGGATCGGTCGGTGAAGGAGGCGCGATGGGGATCACCATTCGCCGGTTCACCTCGCGCAAACCCAGCCCGTATCCGGGTGTGCCCGCGTCGTGGCACACCTCCCAGAGCGTCGCCGCCGACCTGCACCGGCGCATGCACCGCTCGATCGACCGGACCCGACGCACGCTCGTCGACGCTCGCCGCTGCGGGACCATCACCGACCGCTACGAAGTCTTGTGCGACGACCTCGCCGACACCGCCGCCGCCCTCGACACCCAGCTCGTGACCGCCGCCGACCTGCCCCTCGGGATCCGCCACAAGGTGCTCCTCGGGTTGCGCTACCAGATCGCCGAGCTCGAACGCACCGGGGACCGCATCGGGCGTACCGCGCTCGAAGCGGCGGCGCCGGTGATCATCAACGTCGAGGAGTCGCTGCGGGCCATCAACGAGCGTCTCGACCTCACGATCGAGGCCCGAGCCGAGGCCCGCCGACTCGGCGCCTAACTCGGACCCGAGCGGGTCCGGGCCGCCTCGGCGAGGCGAGGCGCGATCACGCGGAGGCAGAGCGTCTCGTCGGCGCCTTCGAAGATCGACAGCACCCGCGCGTCGACGAAGTACCGCGACACCGGGAACTCTTCGGCGTAGCCCATGCCGCCGTGCAGCTGCATCGCCTCCCGCGTCACCCATTCGGCGGCCCGGCAGACATACGCCTTGACCATCGAGGCTTCCAGCGTCCCCTCGCCGGCGCCCATGCGGCGCGCCACCGCGTACGAGAACTGGCGGCCGGCTTGGATCAGCGCGGCCATGCGGGCCAGCTTCGCTCGGCTGAGCTGATAGTCGAAGACCGGGCGGCCAAAGACGCGACGTTCCTGCGCGTAGGCGAGGCCGGCGTCGAAGGCGGCTTGCATGAGCCCCACCGCCCGCGCCGCGGTTTGGAGGCGACCGTTCTCGAAGCCTTCCATCTGGAGGTAGAAGCCTTTGCCGAGCCCGTCGGCTTCGCCGACGAGGTTCTCGGCGGGCACGAACCAGTCGCCGAAGGCGACCTCGTAGGAGTGCATGCCCCGGTAGCCGAGCGTGTCGATGGCGCGCCCTTCGAGGGTGCCGCCGCCGTCGGGCTGGCGGAACGAGAACGCATGCCCGGCGGCGGGCTCTTTGTCGACGACGAAGAGCGACAGGCCGCGGTGTCCCTGGGAACGGTCCGGGTCGGTGCGGGCCAGGAGCATGACGAGATCGGCGCGACCGGCGAACGTCGCCCAGGTCTTGACTCCATTGATGCGATAGCCGCCCTCGACCGGTGTCGCGCTGACCGTGAGGTTGGCGACGTCGGAGCCGTAGTCGGGCTCGGTGACCATGACGCCGACGAGGAGCTCGCCGCTGGCGATGCGGGGCAGCCAGCGTCGTTTCTGGTCCTCGGTGCCGCCGCGCACCAGGGCGCGGGTGAGGATCTCGGGTCGGGTGATGAGCGAGCCGCCCACGCCGAGGGACCCCCACGAGAGCTCCTCGGTGGCGACGACCATGGCGAGGTAGTCGTGCTCCCCACCGACCGCGAATCCTCCGTACTCCTCGGGGACCGAGAGGCCGAAGCCGCCCAGCTCGGCCAGCCCGCTGATGACGGACTCGGGGAGGTCGAGGTTCTCGCGGTGGACGGGCGCCGCGACCGGCCGGATGCGGTCCGCGGCGAAGCGGTGGAATGTGTCGCGCACCAGCTCGAACTCGTCGCCAAGGTGGGGTGGGCCGCTGCCGTCGCGTGCGAGGTGGGCGGCGACGTCGTCGAGGAAGGTGGGGGAGCGGTGCGACTCGAGGAACGGCAGGGTGGTGTCGAGGTCGGCGGCGTCGACGCCCCAGAGCGCCTCGCGTCCCACGAGGCGGGTGACGAGGTCGGCGATCGCGTCGGCGATGAACAGCCGGGCCAGCATCGACTCGTACTCGCCGTGCTCGGCGTACTCGAGGACGGCTCGGCCGGCCTCGATCGCGCTGGACGTGTGTGCGAGGTCGTAGGCGAGCACCTGGTGGTCGTCGAGGGCAGCTCCGCTGACCCGGCCGTCACGCCCGACGCGGTGGGCGAGCCGCTGCCAGGCGGCGTCGACGACACCGGCCGCGTCGTCGAGGGCCGCCCCCGCGGCCGTGAGCGGCTCGGACACGCCGCCAGCCTACGGGATCGCCACCGTCGGGCCCGGGGACGACACGGGTGGTGGCGTTGCCGGGACGGTGGTGGGCGCCGCGGTCGGGGTTGGCGTGGCGGGCCGCGTCGGTGTCGTCGTGGCGGGGCCGGTCGAACTCGACCCGCTGGTCGGGCTCGGCGTGCGGAAGGTGTTCGGGATCTGGGTGCTGCCGGCGGTCTCGATCACCGGCTGGGGTGAGCTCGGGACCGCCTGCGCGTCGAGGCGGCATCGGGTGTCGAGGTTCGAGAAGATCGCGCGGGCGAGCAGGTCGCCGCCGGCGGGGGTGAAGTGGATGCCGTCGTCGGTACGGACCAGCACCTGCTTGCCGTCGATGGGCAGCTGCGCGCTGTAGCGACCCTGCGCGTCGCCGAAGAGCTGCTCGGCGTCGACGTACGTGGCGTCGCGATGCTGGTCGACGACCGAGCGGGCCACGGCGTTGACTTGCTCCACGCCGGCGTTGGTGGCGGGATCGCGGATCGTGGGTCCCCCCACCCAGTACACGAACCGGTGGTTGGCGCTGAGCACGGCGAGCATCTGCGAGACCAGCAGCGCGTACTGGCTCTTCCAGGCCGGCGTGCCGCTCGGGTTGGTGGGCTCAGGCTGGGGGACCATCCAGTCGTTGGTGCCGATGATGAAGACGACCACCTCGGGATCGAGACGAGCCATCTCCTGGGTGGCGTGCTGCGGCCAGTCAAAGAAGCCGGAGTTGGCGAGGCCGCTCGAGACGCGCGAGTCGAACACCGGCGCCACGATGCCGGTGTCTCCGGCCATCGTGCCGAGCGACGGGCCGAGCGACCCGGCGAGCGAGTCACCACCAATCCAGAGCCGCAGCGGCGCGGTGGTGGTCAGGGGAGCGCGACAGGGGGTCCCCGTCGCGGCGGGGACCGGGTCGGGCGTGGCCCGGCTCGCCAGCACCGGCGCCGGGCCCCCGAACCGCAGCGTGTCGCTGGCCACGAGGGCGAAGACCACCACGCCGACTCCCGCCACGACGCCCAGCGTGGCGAGGTGGCGGCGACGGCGACGACGAGCCCGGAGCGGTCCCCGCTCGGCGGGTGGCACAACGCGGCGTCGGGACCGGGCCATCGGCTACGGGCGGGCCCGTTCGGGGGTGGCGGGCCGGCCGGGTCGTGGCGCGCCCCGGCCCCGGCGGTCGGTACCGGACGGCCCGGCGCTGGTCGTGCGAGGCGTCACCGCGAGTTGCCCGATGCTCGGAGAACGCGCTTCAAGGTAGCGGCGCGCGGCGCCGCGCGGCCGCCGGGCCCGCCTCCTCGCCCGCCCCCCTGGCCCGGGCGGTGCGACACTGACGGCGCCATGCCCACTACCTGGCCCCTCGTCGGGCGAGTCGCCGAGCTCGCCGCCGTGGCCGCGGCCATGGACGGCGGCGTCGCGGGGGTCTTGCTCGCTGGCCCTCCGGGGGTGGGCAAGACGCGCCTCGCCACCGAGTCGCTCGATCTCGGCCGAGCACGCGGCTGGTCGAGTGCGCTGGTCCGCGCCAACCGGGCCGCGGCGTCGATTCCCTTCGGTGCGTTCGCGCCCCACCTCCCCCGGGCCTTCCGCAACGCGCAGGGCGAGGCGGACGCGCTCCGCCAGGCCGCCCAGGCCCTGCTGGCCGGCGCCGGCGCCGGGCGGCTGCTGCTGATCGTCGACGATGCGCACGAGCTCGACGATGCCAGCGCCGCGCTCGTGCACGTCCTCGCCGAGTCGGGCTCCGTCTTCTTGGTCGTGACCGTGCGGGCCGACGTCGCGGTCTCACCGCCGGTGACCGCGCTGTGGAAAGACGAGCTGCTGGACCGCATCGACGTCCCCGCGCTCGACGTCGACGCGTCGGCCGAGCTGGTCGCCAGCGCGCTGGGGGGACCAGTCGACGGCGGGACCGCCTTGGCGTTGTGGCGGGCCAGCGACGGCAACGCCCTCTTCCTGCGCGAGCTGATCATCGGGGCGCGCGACGCGGGCGCGCTCCGCGAGGTCGGTGGCCTGTGGCGCCTGACGGGCGCGCTGTCCCCCTCGACCCGCCTCGGCGAGGTGGTCGGGCTGCGCCTCGGGCGTCTCTCCGAGGAGGAGCGCGAGACCGTGGAGCTCGTCGCGGTCGGTGAGCCGGTCTCGCTCGACGACCTGGTGTCGCTCGTGCCGGGCCACTGCATCGACGAGCTCGAACGCCGCGCACTCGTCGAAGTGCAAGTCGAGCACCGTCGCCGGCAGGTGCGCATGGCGCACCCCCTGTACGGCGAGGTGGTGCGCGCTGGGCTCCCCGAGCGGCGGCGCCAGGAGCTCCTCAGCGAGCTCGCCGACCGGCTCGAGGCCCACGGGGCGAGGCGCCGGGAGGACGTGCTGAGGATCGCGGTGTGGCGCCTCGACGGCGGAGGCGCCGGACATCCCGAGGTGCTCGTCGCCGCCGCGACCCAGGCCCACGCCGCCCAGGACCTCCGCCTGTCGGTGCGCCTGGCCGAGGCGGCCTTCGACGCGGGAGCGGGCGTGGAAGCCGCCCACGTGCTCGGGGTCGGTCTCGACGGGCTGGGCGCCCACGAGCGGGCCGAGGAGGTGCTGCGCGCCGGCGAGGCCGAGGCGACCAGCCCTCGCCAGCGTTGCGACCTGTCGATCGCGCGGGCCGACAACCTTTTCCGCGGCTTGGGCCGCGCCGAGGACGCCGAGCGCGTCATCCAGGATGCCGAGCGCGCCCTCGACGACGAGTCGCTGCGCGACGGGCTGGTCGGGTTGCGCTCCATCTTCTTGCTGTTCGAAGGCAAGCTCCGAGAGGCGCTGGCGACCGTGCAGCCCCTCCTAGAGGAGGGCACCACGCTCGGGTACGCCCAGGGTGGGCTCGCCGCCTCGGTCGCGCTCGCGCTGTCCGGACGGACCAGCGAGGCGATCGAGACCGCCCGACGGGGTGCCGAATCCCGCCGGGCGGTCGGAGAGCACGTGCAACTCGCGAGTCCCGGCGTGTACCTGGTCGCCGAGGCCCAGGCGCTGCTCGAGGCGGGCCGCATGTACGAAGCCACCGAGTTCGCCCAGCTCGGCTACGACGGCGCGATTCAGAGCGGCTCCCCGCACGGGCAAGCCTGGTTCGCGTCGATCCTCGGCCGGATCGAGTTGCACCGGGGACGGGCGGGCAGCGCGGCGCGCTGGAGTCGGGAGGCCGGCGTGGTGTGGCGCGAGCTACGCCATCCCGCGGCGCGCTGGGGCTTCGGCGCGCTGGCCTGCGCGCTCGCCCTGGCCGGTCATCTCGACGACGCCGACGACGCCTTCGCCGAGCTCGACGCCGAACCGCCGACACCGGTGCGGCTCTTCGACGCCGAGATCGCCCGGGGTCGCGCCTGGGTGGCCGCGCAACGGGGTGAGCACACCCGAGCCCGGGAGATCCTGGTGGCGGCCGCCGACCAGGCCGAGGCGGACGGGGCCCTGGCCATCGAGGCGGGCGCGCTCCATGACCTCGCCCGCCTCGGGGAGGCGCGCCTGGCGGTCGAGCGTCTGGCGGTGGTCGTGCCCCAGACCGACGGCGTCTACGTCGGGGCCTGCTGGGCCCACGCGGAGGCGCTGCGCAGTGGCGACGCCGACGGGCTCGACGCCGCGTCGGAGGTGTTCGAGGTGTGCGGGGCGGTGCTGCTCGCCTGCGAGGCCGCGTCGGCGGCCGCGACGTTGCACAATCAGGCTGGTCTGCGCCGCAAGGCGACCGCGTCGGCCCAGCACGCCGCCGCGCTGCTCGAGGAGTGCGAGGGCGCCCGTCCGATCGGCGTCGTCGCCCACGTTCCGGGTGTGTCACTGACCCGCCGGGAGCGTGAGGTCGCAGAGCTCGCGGCGCGCAACCTCACGAGCCGCGAGATTGCCGAGCAGCTGGTGGTCAGCGCCCGCACGGTTGAGAATCACCTGCAACGCGCCTACGAGAAGATGGGCGTGCGGAGCCGCCAGGAGCTGCGCGACGCACTCGCGCGAGGAGACGAGGAACGATGAGCACCGATCCCGAGGTCCGAGCCGAGCTGGTGGCCGCCGTGCGCCGGTTCGTCGAACGTGACGTCGCACCCGTGGCGTCCGAGCTCGAGCACGCCGACGAGTACCCGGCTGCGCTGGTGGCCACCATGCGCGACCTGGGCCTCTTCGGCGTGACGATCGCCCCCGAGTACGGCGGCTTGGGTCTCGACGTGCTGACGTACACGGCGATCGTCGAAGAGCTGGCCGCGGGGTGGATGTCGCTGACCGGCATCCTCAACACCCACGTGATGGTGGCGAACCTGCTCGCGGCCAGCGGCACCGACGCCCAGGCGCGCCGGTGGCTCCCCGAGCTGGCGAGCGGCGCGCGGCGCGGCGCCCTGTCGCTGTCCGAGCCCGACGCGGGGAGCGACACTGGCGCCCTGTCGTGCCGGGCGGTGCGCGACGGCGACGAGTACGTGATCAACGGCACGAAGATGTGGGTGACGAACGGCGCCCGGGCGGGACTGGTGGCCCTCGCCGCTCGCACCGAGGAGGGCATCACCTGCTTCCTGGTGGACAAGGAGCCGGGGGAACGCTGGGGCGGGATCAGCGTGAGCCGCAACATCGGCAAGCTCGGCTACAAGGGAATCGAGACCGTCGAGATGGTCTACGACGCCCACCGGGTGCCCGCCGACGCGGTGCTCGGCGGCGAGGCGGGACTCGGCCATGGCCGGCATTTCATCCTGTCCGCCCTCGAGGTCGGCCGCATCAACATCGCGGCCCGGGCGGTGGGCGTCGCCCGGGCGGCCTTCGAGGCGTCGCTGCGCTACGCGCAGCAGCGGGAGACGTTCGGGGTGCCCATCGCCGAGCACCAGGCCATCCAGCTCAAGCTCGCCGACATGGCCACGAAGCTCGAAGCGGCGCGCCTGCTCACCCGCAACGCGGCCGAGCGACGCCAGGCCGGTGAGCGCTGCGACGTCGAGGCCGGCATGGCCAAGCTCTTCGCCAGCGAGGCGGCCCTCGAGATCGCGACCGACGCGATGCGCATCCACGGCGGTGTGGGCTACACGACCGAGCTGCCCGTCGAGCGCTACTACCGCGACGCGCCGCTGATGATCATCGGCGAGGGCACGAACGAGATCCAACGCCTCGTCATCGCCCGGGGCTTGCTGGCGCGCTACGGGATCGATCGGTGAGCGGGCGCTCAGTACGCTCGGCATCATGACCGTGTACGAGCGGCCGTTCGGCCGCTACTTCGAGGACTTCGAACCCGGCGACGTGTACAAGCATTGGCCGGGCAAGACCATCACGGAGGCTGACGACCACCTGTTCTGCATGATCACGATGAACCACCATCCGCTGCACACCGACGCGTGGTACGCCGAGACCCAAACCCAGTTCGGGCGCAACGTCGTGGTCGGCAACCTCGTCTACTCGTTGGTGCTCGGGATGAGCGTCCCCGACGTGAGCGGCGCCGCGATCGCCAACCTGGAGGTCGAGGAGCTCAAGCATCCCCGCCCGACGTTCCACGGCGACACGATCTACGCCGAGACCAAGGTCCTCGAGAAGCGGGAGTCGTCGAGCCGCCCCGACCGCGGGGTGGTCACGGTCGAGACCCGGGGCTTCAACCAGCGCGGCGAGGAGGTCTGCTTCTTTCGCCGCAAGGTGATGGTGCCCCGCCGGGCCGACGCGCCCCCCCGTCAGCGGCCCTACGGGTCACCCGACGACGGGTGAGCCCGGCCGACCCGAGCTGCCTGTTCTGTCGGATCGTGGCGGGGGAGGTCCCCGCCCACGTCGTCGTCGACGACGAGCACGCGGTCGCCTTCCTCGACCATCGGCCGCTCTTCGCCGGCCACACCCTCGTCGTACCCCGCGACCACGTCCCGACCCTTCCCGACCTGCCCGAGGCCGAGCTCGGCCCCTACCTGCGAGTCGTCCAGCGCCTCGCCGCCGCCCTGCCCGACGCGCTCGGCGCCGCCGGCACCTTCGTGGCGGCCAACAACACGGTCAGCCAGAGCGTCCCCCACCTCCACTTCCACGTCGTCCCGCGCCGCCCGAAGGACGGCCTGCGCGGGTTCTTCTGGCCCCGGGGCCGCTACGAGACCGACGCCGAGATGGCCGCCGTCGCCGCCACGCTCCGCCGAGCCTTGCCGCCGACGAAATGATGTAATAGAGTAATGGTCATGACGACGACGGGATCGGTCCAGGGCTGGTTCGCCGGGCGAGTGCCCGAAGGATGGTTCACCGGCCCCCCCGAGGTGGCCGCCGACCGGGAGGAGATCCTGGTCACGGGCACGCTCGCCGACCCCGACGTCGGCGGTGACGCGAATGACGGAACCCGTCGGGCCGCCCGACGGGCCCGCATCCAGGGTCACCGCGAGGACACCCGCGAGCACCGGATGCGCATCGCGGACGAGGCCGAGGCCCAGTTCGGGCGCAAGGTGGCGTGGGCGGCGCGCTGCGGCGACGACGAGGCCGTCTTCACGAGCCTGGCGGTCCCGGTGATGACCCGGCTGCGGATGAGCGAACGCCGAGTCCTCGACACGCTGGTCGACGCGGGCGTGGCCCGCAGCCGCTCGGAGGCGCTCGCCTGGTGTGTGCGCCTGGTCCGCGACCACGAGGGCGACTGGATCGAGCAGCTCCGCGCCGCGCTCGTGCACGTCGAGGCGGTCCGCTCGGAGGGTCCCGAGCCCCGCTGAGGCCCCCTCGCTCCGACGCCGGGGACTGAACCCGGCCCGCCGCGGGTAGGTTTATCGACCATGTCGGGGGGAGTGACCGTCACCTTCTGGGGGGTTCGCGGCTCAACGCCGTGCGCCGGCGCCCGGTACGCCCGCTACGGCGGGAACACGTCGTGCGTGTCCCTCGACGCCGACGGCCACCAGCCGATGGTCTTCGACCTCGGCACGGGCCTGCGCGAGTACGGCGACGCGGTGACGGCCCGGTTCTCTGCCGAGTTGGCCGCCAACCGTTTCACCACCCCGTACCTCGCCACCGCGCTGTTGACCCACCTCCACTGGGACCACATCATCGGCCTCCCGTTCTTCACCCCGGCCTTCCGACCCGACGCCCACCTCGACGTCTACGGTCCCCAGCAGCCCGGCGGCCTCGAGGCCACGTTCACCGGGGTGATGCACAAGCCCTACTTCCCGATCACCCCCTCCCAGATGGGCGGCAAGATCCGCTTCGTCGACACCACCGCCGAGGACTTCGCGGTCAACGGGGCGAAGGTGCGCGCCCGGTGGGTGCGCCACACCGATCCGACGCTCGGCTACCGGGTCGACCTCGAGGGTGTCTCCATCGCCTACCTCTCCGACCACGGCCCCGGCTGCTGTCCCTCCGACCCCGACGACTTCGTGCCCGACGACGTCCTCGAGCTCTGCGACGGCGCCGACCTCGTCATCCACGACTCGCAACACACCGCCAGCGAGTTCGAGGTCAAACGCCACTTCGGTCACTGCACGGTCGGCTACGCCGTCCACGTCGCACGCGAGGCGGGCGCCCGCAACCTGGCCCTGTTCCATCACTGCCCCACGCATACCGATGAGGACCTCGACCGGATTCTCGACGGTGCCCGCGACCTGGCGGCCAAGACGGGCGGACCCGACGTCCTGGCGGCACGCGAAGGCATGCGCCTCGACGTCTCCCCCCGCTAGGACGATGGCGACGGACACCGCGTCCGGCGACAACGTCCTGCGACCAGGCGGGGACGACTTCCGAGACGTTCTCGGCCACTTCGCGACCGGCGTCACCATCATCACCGCCGTCGACGGCGATGAGCCGGTCGGGGTCGCCGCCAACGCCTTCACCTCCGTGTCCCTCGACCCTCCCCTCGTCCTGTTCTGCGTGGCTCGCAGCTCCACGACCTGGCCCCGCATCGAACGGGCCCGACGCTTCGCGGTCAACATGCTCGGCGAGCATCAAGAGGACCTGTCCCGCCTGTTTGCCCGCAAAGGCGCCGACCGGTTCGGTCAGGTCGACTGGCACGTCGGTGTCGGCGGGTCCCCAGTGCTCCACGACGTGCTCGCCTACGTCGACTGCGAGTTCTGGGCCGAGTACGACGGCGGCGACCACATCATCGTGGTGGGACGGGTCCTGGATCTCGGTGTCACCGACCGGGCTGGACCGCTGGTGTTCTTTCGTGGCGAGTACGTACGCCTGACCAGCTTGTGACCGACGACCCGGTCGTGGTCGTCCTCGGCCCCGACGCCACACGCGTCGGCGCGGTCGTCGCCGACCTCCAGGCGCAGGGTCTGCGCACCGGCGCGTTCATCGGCGACCCTGCACGCGAGCGCGCCGCGCTGGTGGAGATGCTCACCGAGCTGTACGCGGACCGGGCCGACCCGAGCTGACCGCGTGACGCGCCCGGCGCGTCACAGCGCCGGTGCCCACAACTCCCAGAAGGGCTCCGCGGTCCGGCTGGTATCCTGGCGAAACGGCCTGAGCGCGTCGCGTGCCGGGCACGCGCGGGAGCGAGCACACTGGACAAGGACCGAGCATCGCGGCAAGCCGGCTGGCGGCTCATGCGCTCGGAGTTGCGCACCCAGCGGCGCTGGCTCTACAGCGGGGTGTTCTCCGCCCTGGTCTGGACCGGCTGTCGCATCGCGGTCCCGCTGCTCGCCGCGGCCGCGATCGACCAGGGCATCCTGAAGGACGACGGCCACAAGATCTTCATCTACGCGTCGCTGATCGCCGGCGTGGGGATCTTCCAGGCGCTGGGGACCGGCCTGCGCCGCTACACCGCGTTCCGAATCGCGTACCGCATCGAGACCGACCTGCGCGAGCGCCTCTTCGCCCACCTCCAACGGCTCCACTTTGCGTTCCACGACCGGTCCCAGACCGGCCAGCTCATGGCCCGAGCCAACAGCGACATTCAGCAGGTGAACCTGCTCATGGTGCTGTTCCCGCTCAGCGTCGCCAGCGTGTTCCTCTTCATCGGCGTCGCGGTCGTGATGGTCCAAAGCAGCGTGCTGCTCACCGTCTTCTCGCTCGGCGCCCTGCCGCTCCTCAGCTTCGGCGCGGCGCGTTTCTCCCAGCGGCTCCACCCCGTCTCGCTGGCCCTCCAACAGGAGCTCGGGGACCTCTCGGGCGTCGTCGAGGAGACCGTGGCCGGCGTGCGAGTCGTCAAGGGATTCGGAACCGAGCAGCGCCAGACCGCCCAGCTCGAGCACGAAGCCGACCAGGTCCTGCACGAGGCCCTCGCCGGGGCGCGGCTGCGGGCCAACTTCCTGCCCGTCGTGGACTTCTTGCCCGCCTTCGCCCTCGTCGTCATCCTCGGCTACGGCGGCCACCTCGTGCTCACCGGCAAGCTCCAGATCGGCGACCTCGTCGCCTTCAACACCTACATCCTCTTCTTGTTGTTCCCGCTGCGGATGGCCGGGATGCAGATCGCCCAGGCCGCCCGCTCCTCGGCCGCCGCGGGCCGAATCGACGAGCTGCTCGCCACCGACTCGCTCGTCGCCGACCCGCCGCACCCCACGACGCTGCCCACCGACGGGCACGGCGCCGTGCAGTTCGAAGGGGTCCGCTTCGCCTACGGGTCGGGGACGCCCGTCCTCGACGGCCTCGACCTGGTCATCCCAGCCGGCGAAGCGGTGGCGCTGGTCGGCGCGACCGCGAGCGGCAAGACCACGGTGGCGCGACTCCTGCCCCGATTCTACGACGTCGACGCCGGCGTCGTGCGCCTCGACGGGGTCGACATCCGCCAGCTCAAGCTGCGCGACCTGCGCCGGGCGATCGGCATCGTGTTCGAGGACACCTTCCTCTTCACCGACACCGTCGCCGAGAACATCGCCTTCGCCGAACCCGACGCGTCGATGGACTCGGTCCGTAACGCGGCCCGCCTCGCCGGCGCCGACGAGTTCGTCGACGCCCTCCCCGAGGGCTACGACACCTTGATCGGCGAACACGGGTACTCGCTGTCGGGCGGACAACGCCAACGCATCGCCATCGCCCGCGCCGTGCTCGCCGACCCGCGGGTCCTGATCCTCGACGACGCCACGTCCTCCGTCGACCCGACCAAGGAGCACGAGATCCGCGCCGCGCTGCGCGAAGTCATGCGCGACCGCACCACCGTGATCATCGCCCACCGGGCCGCGACCATCGCGCTCGCCGACCGGGTCGTGCTCTTGGACCAGGGTCGCGCCATCGCCGAAGGCACCCACGAGGAGCTCCTCGCCTCCTCCGAGCGCTACCGCGAGATCCTCGCCCAAAGCGCCGCGGTCGCACCCGTCGCCGGGTCGAGTGACCAATGAGCGCCGTCCCCGCCCCGTTCTCGGTCGAACGCGACGAGTCGCTCAGCCGCGAGGAGGCCCAGCGGCTCCTCCGCCGCCTCTGGCGCCTCGGCCAGCCCTACCACCGGCGCACCGTGCTCGCCCTCATCCTCGTCGCGCTCCAGACCGCCTGCCTGCTCGCCGGCCCGGCCCTCGTCGCGCACGGGATCGACGCCGGCCTGCGAGCCAAGGACGAAGGCGCCCTCGACCTCTCCGCCGGCCTGTACCTCGCCATCGCGATCGCCGGGCTCTTCGTCGGCCGGGCCGCGATCTGGATGGTCTCCAGAGTCGGCGAGCCGTTCCTTCGCGATCTGCGGGTCCTGGTCTTCGACCACCTCCTCTCCCTCGACCTCGGCTTCTTCGAAAGCGAACAGACCGGCCGCCTCGTCGCCCGCCTCACCTCCGACGTCGACGCCATCGAAGACCTCGTCCAGCTGAGCCTCGCCCAGTTCGCCCAGAACGTCTTCTTGTTCTTCGGCGCGGTCGGCGTGATCCTGATCATGAGCTGGAAGCTCGCCCTCTGCGTCCTCATCGTCGTGCCCCCGGTGGCGTTCGCCAGCCGATGGTTCCGACGCGAATCGAGTCGCGCCTTCCTCGAGGTACGCGATCGGATCGGCCACAACCTCGCCACCCTCCAAGAAGGCCTCGCCGGGGTGCGGGTCGTGCAGGCGTTCGGGCGCGAACGGGCCTTCGCCCGCCGCTTCCAGGAGACCAACGAGGCCCAGTACGACGCCAACCTCGAGACGGTGCGGATCTCCACCCGCTACTTCCCCATCGTCGAGTACTGCGGCGTGGCCGGGATGGCGGTGATCATCGGAATCGGCGGCTTCTTCGCCGACCAGCGCATCGTCACCGTCGGCGTCGTCGCCGCCTTCGTCCTCTACCTCAACAACCTCTTCGAGCCCGTCCAGCAGCTCAGCCAGCTCTACAACACCCTCCAACAGGCCGGCGCCGCGCTCCGCAAACTGCTCGGCCTCCTCGACACCAAACCCGCCGTCGCCGAACGTCCCGACGCCCGCGATCTCCCCCTCGAAGGGGCGCTCGAGGTGGACCACGTCTCGTTCCGCTACGCCACCGGGCCGCTCGTCCTCCACGACGTCAGCGTCACCGTCGCCCACGGCGAACGCCTCGCCCTGGTCGGCCCCACCGGGGCCGGCAAGTCGACCCTCGCCAAGCTCATGTGCCGCTTCTACGACCCCGCCGAGGGCGACGTCCGCTTCGGTGGCCTGTCACTCGCCGACGCGACCCTGTCGTCGCTGCGACAACGCATCGTCGTCGTCCCCCAGGAGGGATTTTTGTTCGCCGGCAGCATCCGCGACAATGTCCGGGTCGGGCAGCCCGACGCCAGCGACGCCGACGTCGACGCCGCGCTCGAGGCCCTCGGCGTCCGCGACCGCTTCCTCGCCCTCCCCGAAGGGCTCGACACCGAGGTCCGCGAACGCGGCTCGCGGCTCTCCGCCGGCGAACGCCAACTCGTGTCGCTCGCCCGGGCCGCGCTCGCCGACCCGGCGCTGCTCGTCCTCGACGAGGCCACCTCGAACCTCGACCCCGGCACCGAACGCGACGTCGAACGGGCACTCGAGGCGCTCACCGCGGGCCGCGGCGTCGTCGTCGTCGCCCACCGCCTCTCCACCGCCGCCCGTGCCGACCGCATCGCGGTTGTCGACCACGGCCGCCTCCAAGAGCTCGGCCGCCACGAAGAGCTGCTTCGCCGCGAGGGCCGCTACGCCAGCCTCTGGGCCTCCTGGACCGCCGCGCAGACGCGAGCCTCCTGAGCCGTGCCGCGTCCCGGGCGGACGCGGCACCCCGCGGGTTACCATCAGCGCGTCCGGCCCCGCAGCGAAGTCCGGTGTGATCCCAGCGCTGTCCCCCAAGACGGTGAAGCCGCCCGGCCAGCCAGGTCGCCTGCGGGCCGGCGACGACCCAGCGTTCGAGGACCGAACGGTGCGTCCGACCCCAGCGGGCGGCGGACGAACGCTCCTCACGGAACCGCGGAGGATCCGATGGCCCACGGCACGACCGGGTCGGGCCCATGAGCACCCTCGAGCCGCCCTCCCCGCCGGCCGACGCGCCCCCCACCGAAGACCCCCGCCCGCGGCTGCGCGCTGCCCGCTCGCTCGTCATCGTCAACACCGGCGACGGCAAAGGCAAGTCGACCGCCGCCTTCGGCATGATGCTGCGCGCCCTCGCCCGGGACTGGCGCGTCGCGGTCGTCCAGTTCCTGAAGTCGGGTGACTGGCACACCGGCGAAGAACAGATCGCCCGCCAGCTCAGCGTCGACTGGCGAGCGATCGGCGAGGGCTTCACGTGGGACTCCGCCGACCTGAGCGAAGACGAAGCGGTCGCCCGCCGCGCCTGGGACGAAGCCGCGACGCTCATCGGCGCCGGCGAGCATCGCCTCGTCGTCCTCGACGAGATCACCTACCCGCTGAACTGGGGCTGGCTCGACCTCGACCAGACGCTGGCGACGATCCGCGACCGCCCACCGGACGTCAACGTCGTCGCGACCGGACGCGACGCGCCCGACGCGCTGATCGACCTCGCCGACACCGCCACCGAGATGCGCAGCATCAAGCACGCCTACGACCGCGGGATCGCAGCCAAGAAGGGACTCGACTACTGAACGGCGCCTCGCCCGCGACCCGAGACGAGGATCCCGCCCTCGAAACCGGCCGCGACGGGCGTCCCGTCCTCGTGTGGCCCGTCGCGCGGCCCGACCTCGCCGTCGCCTCGACCGCGCGCCGCGGCGGCCTCGGCGAGCGCGGCGGGGTGATCACCGCGCCGGCGCCGGCGGACGACGCCCGCCGTGACACCGAGAACCACCGCCGTCACCTCGCGGCCCACGCGGCCCGCACCGAGGCGGGCTCGTGATCGTCGTCGTGCTCGGCGGGACCCGCTCGGGCAAGTCGGAGTTCGGCGAGACGATCGCGGCACGCCTCGGCGAACCGATCACCGTCGTGGTCCCCGCCCATCCCGACGACCCCGACTTCGCGGCGCGCGTCGAAGCCCACCAGGCCCGCCGCCCCCCCTCGTGGGCCACCCTGGAATGCGGGCCCGACCTTCCCGGCGCGCTCACCCGCGTGTGCGGCACCGCACTCGTCGATTCCCTTGGGACCTGGGTCGCCCGCTGCCCCGACCTCGAGGCCGAGCCCACCGTGCTCCTCGCCGCGCTCCGCGCCCGGCGGGACTCCACCGTGTTCGTCACCGAGGAAGTCGGGCTGTCCGTCCACGCGACCACCGAAGCCGGCCGGCGGTTCACTGACGCCCTCGGCGCGGTGAACGCCGCGGTCGCTGCCGCCGCCGATGAGGTCTGGCTCTGCGTCGCCGGCCGGGTGACACGCCTCGAACGACCCGACGCCGCGCTCGAGGGCCGGTAATGCGCGAGGCGTTCGGCTTCCTCACCGTCTTGGGCCGGCCCACCCCGGCGCCCACGCCGCGTGCGCTGCGATGGTTCCCGCTCGTCGGCGCGACGCTGGGCGCGGCGGTGGGATCCGTCTGGTGGCTCGCCGACCGGGCCTTCCCCGCCCTGCTCGCCGCGGTGCTCGCCGTCGCCGCCGACCTCGCGCTCACCGGGCTCTTGCACGCCGACGGGCTCGCCGACAGCGCCGACGGGCTGCTCCCACCGGCCAGCCGGGAGCGGCGCCTCGAGATCATGCGCACCCCCGACATCGGAGCGTTCGGCGCGACGGTGCTCGGCGTCGTCCTGCTCGCCCGGGTCGGCGCGCTCGCCGCCCGCCCCGCCGACATCGTGTTGATCGCCGCCCTGTGGTGCACGTCCCGCACCGTGGCCGCGGTCGCCCCGGCGTGGCTCCGCTACGCGCGCGACGACGGGCTCGCCTCCTCCCTGCTCGCCACGCCCACCTCCGCGCTCACGGGCCTCGCCGTCGTGCCCGCCGCCGCCGGCGCGGTCCTCGTCGCCGGCTGGGCCGGCGCGGCCGCGATCGCCGCCGCGGTGCTCGGCGGCGTCGCCGTCCTCCTCCTCGCCCGGGCGCGCCTCGGCGGCTTCACCGGCGACGTCCTCGGCGCCGCCATCGTGGTGGCCGAGACGGTCGGCCTCATCGTCGCGAGCGCCCGCTGGTGACCCGGCCGCTCGACCCCCGACGCTCCCTCGGCGCCGCGCTCGGTCTGCTCGGCGACCGCTGCCTCGGGGAACCGCCCGCCGTCGTGCACCCGGTCGCCGCATTCGGGCGCCTCATGACGCGCGCCGAGGACGTCCTCTACGCCGACGACCGTGCCGCGGGTGTCATCTACGCCGCGTTCGGCGTCGCGACCGGCGCGGTGGCGGGGCTCGCCGCCGGCTCCACCGCGCTGGCCGTCGCCGGGTCGGCCTCCGGACGGATGCTCCGCACGACCGCCCGCGACGTGGCGACCGCCCTCACCGCCGGGGACCTCGACCGGGCCCGCGCCACGCTGCCGGCGCTGGTCGGGCGCGACCCGAGCGTGCTCGACGAGGCCGGGATCGCCGCCGCGACGGTGGAATCGCTGGCCGAGAACACCGTGGACGCCGTCGTCGCCCCCGCGCTGTTCGGTGCCGCGCTCGGCGCACCGGGCGTCGCCGCGCACCGCGCGGTCAACACCCTCGACGCCATGGTCGGCCACCGCTCAGCCCGCTACCACCGCTTCGGCTGGGCCGCGGCCCGCCTCGACGACGCGGCCGCCTTCGCCCCGGCCCGGGTGACCGCGGCGCTCGTCTGCCTGACCCGCCCGGCCCGGCTCGGCGCGGTGCGCGACGCGATCCGGCGCGACGCCCCCGCCCACCCGTCCCCGAACGCAGGGGTGGCCGAGGCCGCGTTCGCCGCCGCGCTGGGCGTCGAGCTCGGCGGCCCCACCCGCTACCCGGCCCACGACGAGGACCGTCCCCGCCTCGGCACCGGCCCTCGCCCCGGCGTCGCCGACATCGAGCGTGCCGCCCGCCTCGCCGACCAGGTCGAACTCACCCTCGGCGTGATCCTCCTCGCGGTCGGACTCTCGCCCCGCGCCCGCCGCCGCCTCCGCCGTCCATGACGACCCGCGCCGCGCCCACCCCCGGACCCCACGGCGGCGACGGTCCGCGCCTCGCCGAGGTCCTGGGCGTCGCTCCCGACGCGGTGCTCGATCTCTCGGCCAGCTGCAACCCGGGCGCCCCCGACGCCGCCGCGCTCGTCGCCCAGCATGCCGCCGCGGTCCGCACCTACCCCGACGCTGAGCCCGCCACCCACGCGCTCGCCGCCGCGATGGAGGTCGACTCGACCCGCCTCGTGCTCACCAACGGCGGCGCGGAAGCCATTGCCCTCGTCGCCGCCGAACACCCCGTCGGCTGGGTCGACGAGCCCGACTTCTCCCTCTACGCCCGCCACCTCGCGTCGCTCGATCGCGACGCGCCCCGCTGGCGGTCCAACCCTCACAACCCGACTGGTCGCCTCGCCCCACCCGCCGAGACCGCCGGGGTCTGGGACGAGGCGTTCTACGCCCTCGCCACCGGATGCTGGACCCGCGGTGACCCCGACGCCATCGTCGTCGGTTCCCTCACGAAGCTGTTCGCCTGCCCCGGCCTGCGCCTCGGCTACGTGCTCACCCCGAACCCGGACCTGGCCGCGCGCCTCCGGGCCCGCCAGCCCGCCTGGTCCGTCAGCGGGATCGCCTGCGCCGTCCTGCCCGAGCTGCTGGCGCGCGCCGACCTCACCCGCTGGGCACGCGAGCTCGCGGCCGGGCGAGTCGAGCTGGCGGCGCAGCTCCGAAGCGTCGGCCTCGCTCCCGAACCCTCCGACGCCAGCTTCCTCCTCGTGGCCGACGCGCCGGGCCTACGCGACCACCTGGCGCGCCACGCGATCCTCGTGCGCGACACCGCATCGTTCGGGCTTCCCGACGGTGTGCGGGTCGGCGTCCCCGACCCGGCTGGCCTGGAGCGGCTCGGCCGCGCCCTCAAAGGATGGAAACCATGACCGAAGACCTCGTCGTCGCGTTGGCCCACCAGGTCGACGCAGTGCTCCTCGACGTCGGCGGCACCCTCGTCGAGGAGGCGCCGGCCGGCACCGACGTCACCGACCTCGTGGCCGTGCTCCGCCCGGGCGTCGCCGACGCGCTCGACCAGCTCGCCGGACGGGTGCGGCTCGCCGCGGTCACGAACACCGCGGTCATGGCCGAAGCCGACGTGCGCCGCCTCCTCGAGCGGGCCGGACTCGACCACTTCGAGGTCGTCGTCACCTCGGCTGACGTCGGTGCCGCCAAACCCGACCCGGCGGTGGTCCACGCCGCGCTCGAACGTCTCGGCGTTCCCCCCGACCGTGCCCTGCTGGTCGGGGACCAGCCCGGCGACCGGGCGGCCGCGCACGCCGCCGGGACCCGGTTCGTCGCCACCGACGGGGGCCTGCCCGACGCGCTCGAACGGGCCGCCCGCGCCGCGACGGGCGCCGCCGCCCGCGCCGCGGCCGCGGTCGCGCCGCTGAGCACGTCGGCCGCCGATGCGGCGCGGGCCCGCCAGGACCAGCTCACCAAGCCGCCCGGAGCCCTCGGCCGCCTCGAGGACCTCGGGGTCCAGCTCGCCGGCATCGCCGGTACCTGCCCGCCGCCCGTGCCGAGCCGACCCGCGGTCGCCATCTTCGCCGCCGACCACGGCGTCGTCGCGTCGGGGGTGACACCGTGGCCGCAAGAGGTCACCGCGCAGATGCTGGCCAACTTCGTGGCCGGCGGCGCCGCCATCAACGTGATCGCCCGCCAGGTCGACGCGCACGTCGAGGTCGTCGACGTGGGCGTCGCCGGCGACGTCAGCGCGCTTCCCGTCGTCGCGCACCGCAAGGTCCGGTCCGGAACCGCCGACCTCGCCACCGGTCCCGCCATGACCGCGGCCGAGGCGCGCGCCGCGCTCGACGCGGGAGCAGAGGTCGCGGCGGACCTCTCCGGGCGCGGCCACGACCTGCTCGCCACCGGCGACATGGGCATCGGGAACACCACCGCCTCCGCCGCGCTGATCGCCGCGTTCACCGGACGAGACGCCGCCGCGGTGACGGGCCGGGGGACCGGCATTGACGACGCCATGCTGGAGCACAAGGCGCAGATCGTGCGCGGCGCGGTGGACCGGGTCGCCGGCTACCTCGACCCGGTCTCGATCCTCGCCGAGGTGGGCGGGCTCGAGATCGCCGCGCTCGCGGGCTTCGTGATCGGCGCGGCGGCCGCCGGCCGGCCCGTGGTCGTCGACGGCGTCATCGCGCTCGCCGCGCTGCTCGTTGCCGAACGGCTCGCGCCGGGCGTGGCGTCGCGCTGCGTCGCCGGTCATCGCTCGACTGAGCCCGGCGCGACCGCCGCCCTCGAGTTCCTCGACCTCGTCCCGGTCCTCGACCTCGGGATGCGCCTCGGTGAGGGCACCGGCGCGTGCCTGGCCATCCCCATCCTGCAGGCCGCGGCCCGGGTGCTGAACGAGATGGCGACGTTCGACGAAGCCGCGGTCGCCAACGATCCGATCGCCGAACGCTGAGCCGTCCCCGCTCCACGCCAACCCCGCAGTACGGTGCCGGGGATGGCGACGCGCACCCAAGCCTTCGGCACGGGCAAACGCGAAAGCCACGACGCCGGTGATTTCTACGCCCGGTTCGCGTCACCCGAGGTCTGCGCCGACGACACCCTTCATCCCTGTTCGGTCCCCGACCAGCTGTTCTGCGGCGACGCCCGCACCATGACCGACGTCGACGACGCCTGCGTCGCGCTCGTCGTGACCTCCCCGCCGTACTTCGCGGGTAAGGAGTACGAGCAGGCGATCGGCGAAGGCCACGTCCCGGCGTCCTACGTCGAGTTCCTCGCCATGCTGCGCGACGTGTTCGCCGAGTGCCGCCGTGTCCTCGAGCCCGGCGGGCGCCTCGCCGTCAACGTCGCCAATCTGGGCCGCAAGCCCTACCGGTCGCTGTCCGCCGACGTGATCCGGATCCTCCAAGACGACCTCGGCCTCCTGTTGCGGGGCGAGATCATCTGGCAGAAGGCGAAAGGCGCCACCGGGTCCATCGCGGTCGGCTCGTTCCTCTCGGCCGCCAATCCGGTGCTGCGCGACGTGACCGAACGCATCGTGGTGGCAAGCAAGGGCCGCTTCGACCGGGCCGTGCCCCGCAAGGAGCGCGAACGGCGAGGCCTGCCCTTCGAGAACACCACGACCAAAGAGCAGTTCTTCGAATCGACGCTCGACGTCTGGCAGATCCGCCCCGAGCATGCCCGCCGGGTCGGACACCCCGCCCCCTTCCCCGTCGAGCTGCCCGAACGCCTCCTCCACTTCTACACGTACGTCGGTGACGTCGTGCTCGACCCGTTCCTCGGGTCGGGTTCGACCGCGGTCGCCGCGGTCCGGAGCGGCCGCCACTACGTCGGCTACGACACCGATCCCGACTACGTCGCCCTGGCCGAGGGCCGGATCGCCGACGCGCGGGCACACGCGCCACCAGACCCGGAGCGGGCGGGCGGCTCCGAGGCCTGACTCCCGACCCGGGTCGGGGCCGACCGCGACCGACGAGTTCACCGGGCCGCGACGAACTGCGCGTCTCGAACACCGCGCGTTCCCTGGTGTCGACCGGTGGAACGCGAGGCGCCCACCCGGGTGCACGACCCGTCGGGTGGCACGGGTACGGTGCATCGCATGACGACGAAAACCGACTACGCGCCCGGCACCCCCTCGTGGGTCGACCTCAGCACCACCGACCCCGCCGCCGCGCAGGAGTTCTACGGAGCCCTGTTCGGCTGGAACTACGACGACCAGTCGGACGATCCCACCAACCCGTACTGGATCGCCCGCGTCGACGGCCGGGAGGCCGCCGGGATGATGGCGCAGCCAGCCGAGATGCGCGCAGCGGGCGCGCCCCCCGTGTGGGTCACCCACGTCACGGTCGCCGACGTCGACGCCACCTCCGGCCAGGTCGACGCCGCCGGCGGGTCAGTGGTGCAAGCGCCGAGGGACGTCATGGACGTCGGACGCCTCTCGATCATCGCCGACCCCACCGGCGCGGCGCTGTGCGCCTGGCAGGCCAAGACCCACGTCGGCGCGACCGTCGTGAACGAACCTGGTTCCTTCGCCTGGAACGAGCTCCTCACCCCCGACGTGGAGCGCGCCAGCGCGTTCTACCACCAGCTCTTCGGCTGGGACGCCCACCCCCTCGAGATGGGCCCGATGCGCTACACCGAGTTCCGCCTCGGCGACCAGCCCGTCGCCGGCGCGCAAGCACCACCGATGCCGGGGATCCCCCCGCTCTGGGTCGTGTACTTCGCCGTGGCCGACACCGACGCCACCGTTGCCGACGCGAAGCGTCGCGGCGCCCAGGTGCTCGCCGAGCCGATGGACATCCCACCCGGGCGCATGGCGGTCCTCGCCGATCCCCAGGGTGCGATGTTCAACGTGATCCGGCTCGCCAACCCGCCGAGCTGAGCCCCGCGCCGGCCCCGGGCGGGGGCGCCTCGTAGCATCGGGCCCGCCCATGTTCCCCCTCGTGCACGCCGTCGTCGGCGCGACGTCCGATGCCGAGCGCAACCTGTACGTCCTCACCGCGTTCGGCGGCGGGGTCATCTCGTTCCTGTCTCCCTGCGTCCTCCCGATCGTCCCCGGCTACCTCAGCCTCATGTCGGGCCTCGCCGTCGGGGAGCTCGCCGAGGCCCGGTCCCGGGCGTTGCGGCGCATCCTCGTCAACACGGCGGGTTTCGTCGCCGGCTTCACGGTCGTCTTCGTCGTCCTCGGTCTCGTCACCACCGCGGCCGGCAAGTCGCTGTTCCAGAACCAGGTGACCCTCACCCGGGTCTGCGGCGGCCTCGTGCTCCTCATGGCCCTCTACCTCGCCGGCTCGCAGCTGCTCACCACGCCTCGCCTCTACCAGGAGTTCCGCTTCCACCCGCACCTCGAGCGGTTCGGGCCCGTCGCCACCCCCGTCGCCGGCGCCGCGTTCGGGCTCGGCTGGACGCCCTGCATCGGCCCGGTCCTGGGCACCGTCTTGAACTTCGCGGCCCAGGGTCGCGATCTCGGCCGGGCCAGCGTCTTGCTCACCGCCTATTCGCTCGGGCTTGGCGCGTCGTTCCTCGTGGTCGGCCTCGCCTTCGGTCGGGTCGCGACGCCGCTGGCGTGGGTGAAACGCCACTCGCGCGCGATCACCTTGGCCTCGGCGACGCTGCTCGGCGCGTTCGGCGTCGTGTTGCTCGCGAACCAGCTGCCCCAGGTCACGGCGCGGCTCAGCGACGCGATGCGATCGGTGGGCCTCAACAGCCTGGTGAACATCGGCTGAGCGCCGGCGCGCACCCTCCTCGCCGACTCCCGCCGTGCCGCGTTTCGGTCCATGGCGCCTGCGTCGCTAGCCGGCGAGTGCGCTCTCGATGGCCTCGGTCACTTCGGCAGCCTCCGGCTCGACCTGCGGGCTGAACCGGGCGAGGATCTCACCGTCGGGTGAGACGAGGAACTTCTCGAAGTTCCAACGGATGTCGCCCGTGTAGCCCTCCGCGTCGGGCGACGCGGTCAGATCGGCGTAGAGCGGGTGGCGGTCGTTGCCGTTCACGTCGATCTTCTCGAACAGCGGGAACGTCACGCCGTACGTCGTCGAGCAGAACTCGGTGATCTCGGCTGGGCTGCCCGGCTCCTGTCCCATGAACTGGTTGCAAGGGAACCCGAGCACCGAGAAGCCCTGGTCGGCGTAGCGCTCATGGATTCGCTCCAGGCCCTCGTACTGGGGGGTGAGCCCGCACTTCGAGGCCACGTTCACCATCAGCGTCACCTTGCCCTGCTCAGTAGGCAGACGGTTGGGGGTCCCGTCGAGTCCAGCGATCTTCGTTTCATACAGCGACATGGCGTCTCCTCGTCCCGACGAACACCGGCGACCCTACCGGACCGCCGCCCAGGGGATCTCCCGAGTCGCGGCCGTCGCGCCGGCGCTGGTACGGTGAAGGGTGCGGCGCGGGGTGGAGCAGTCTGGTAGCTCGTCGGGCTCATAACCCGAAGGTCGCGGGTTCAAATCCCGCCCCCGCCACCAACGAACGCGCAGGTCAGAGGCCCCGAGTTTGAAGCTCGGGGCCTTCCTGCTGATGCTCGTTGTCACCGAGGTTCGGTGACAAGCCGGTGACGCAGCTGCCTTGGCACCTCGAGCCCACTGGCGCGCACAAGGCGCGGAACGACCTCTCACGAGGCGACCTTCGGGTTCTCGACCCGACGATTCCGCCGTCCCGGGTCTCCCTCGCGGGCTTGGTTGGGCTGTCAGACCCGAGCGATGATCGTGGTGCGGGCGACCAAGAAGTTCCTCGACCGGGCCGGTGGGGGCCAGTTCGTCAGACTTGGTGTCCACGGGTGCGTTGGGCGACTGGTACGTCAAGCCGCTCTTCTGGCGCCCGCAAGTCGCGCTGTTCGTCAGCCAACGATCCCTGCTTCCGGTCCTGGTTCCCTTCGCGCCGGTCGCATCCGTTGTGCGACGGCGTCCCAGACGCATTGCTGAGATCGCGACTCGCCTCGGGGTCGGCGCGTCAGCCCTCGGCAGCGGACTCGTGGCGATGGAGAATCACGTGCTCGCGAGGACGAAGAGTCGCAGTGTTCTCGGCGTCATCAATGACT